>Ga0209119_1000750_pt1 | contig 33109 bp, 23 predicted proteins | sample COG_03_FD_184747 | JGI IMG/M metagenome (GOLD analysis project Ga0209119, IMG submission 184747) | Pelagic Microbial community sample from North Sea - COGITO 998_met_03 (SPAdes) (version 2) | ecosystem: Environmental > Aquatic > Marine > Neritic zone/Coastal water | place: Helgoland, sampling...
CTTGTTTAAATTCTGCGGGATAATGTTTATTTGTTCGTTTAGTCATATTCACCTCAATTAACAGGATTATAATCCTTTATTGAAGTGTCCGGTTAATTCAACCACAACAACACTGGGTATTTGTCATTGGAGAATGTCTATCAACAATGTGTCTACGCACACCTAACAGGTTTCTTAACAATTGCACAAAGTGCTGGACCGTTAAAAGCATGTGCTTCACATTCATGCTGGGCGTTACAAGGCGTTATGTGCCAAATAGAGGTGGAATATGAAAGTACATTCAAGGCCACTTAAAGTAGCTGATTTTGAACACATGAAAAACATTTTATTTCGAGATGGTTTAAATGAATGGAACTACATTACAGATGAAAGCATCGAGCAACAGTTTCAGCAAATACGTGATGGGAAGGCGCTGGCTGTTTTAGCAGAAGAATGTGAAATTACAGGGTTCGCGATTTTAATTTTTAAAGACGCATGTCCTTCACAACTCAGTCAATATTCCGATTTATCAACCATGGCATATATTAATGATGTGGTAGTTAAGATGCATTATAGTGGTAAAGGAATTGGAAGCAGGTTACTACTCAAGGCCAATCGAATTGGCTCAAAAAGCACAATGTGAAAAGGTCTATATTGCACGCCACGAAGAGAACTTAGTTTCCGCAGGGATGATGCGAAAAGCCTCTTTTCAAATGGTTGATACCTTTTATGATCCAAACAAGCGAACAACAGGCTCAAGAAATACATCGGTGTTAGTAAAAAACTCGTTTCCATGTTCCAGAAATTTTAAGGCCAATAACTGATTAGAGGGACAAAGCTACTGGTATTTTCATGCCAAACCGAAGAAAACCTGGATACAAAAAAACCGCTAAACCTAGCGGTTTTTTTGTATTCACAAAGATAGATTACAGAATAAAGCGACTTAAATCTTCGTCATCTACTAACATTTCTAAGTGGTCGTCAACGTATTTAGCATCGACAATTAACGACTCGCCATTTTTTTCAGAGGCATCGTAAGAAATGTCTTCCATCAGTTTTTCCATCACGGTATGCAAGCGTCTGGCTCCGATGTTTTCGGTACGTTCATTCACTTTCCATGCGGCCTGAGCGATACGCTCTATACCTTCTTCAGTAAATGAGACATCTACACCTTCCGTTTTAAGCAAAGCTACGTATTGCTCGGTAAGCGATGCATTTGGCTCAGTCAAAATACGTACAAAGTCGTGGGCAGTCAACGCGGAAAGTTCAACACGGATAGGCAATCGACCTTGTAGTTCAGGAATTAAGTCTGAAGGTTTGCACATTTGAAACGCACCAGAAGCAATAAACAAAATATGATCGGTTTTTACGGTACCATGTTTAGTCGACACGGTTGAACCTTCCACTAATGGCAACAAGTCACGTTGCACGCCTTCACGTGATACGTCTCCTCCGCTGGTAGAGCCTTCCCGCTTACATATTTTGTCAATTTCATCAATAAACACTATGCCGTTTTGTTCAAGTGAGTCTATCGCTGTTTGCTTCAGATCTTCATGATTAATTAACTTACTAGCTTCTTCGTCGATTAATAATTTAAACGCTTCTTTGACTTTAAGCTTTTTCTTTTTCTTTTGACTACCTGACAAATTTTGAAACATGCCTTGTAGTTGATTGGTCATTTCTTCCATACCTGGAGGTGCCATTATTTCTACGCCAACCTGAGGCGCAGCAACGTCTAGCTCAATTTCTTTATCGTCTAATTGCCCTTCGCGGAGTTTTTTGCGAAAAATCTGTCTGGTGCCTTTATCCTGATGCTCTTCCTTATCACCAAAGGCATTTTCTGGTGGGGGTAATAATGCATCTAAAAGACGTTCTTCTGCCGCTTCTTCAGCGCGGAATTTCACCTTACTTTTGGCCTGCTCTTTGGTCATTTTTATGGCGATATCAGCTAAGTCACGAATAATAGTTTCGACTTCTTTACCTACATAACCGACTTCTGTAAATTTTGTGGCCTCGACTTTAATAAAAGGCGCGTTGGCTAACCTGGCTAAGCGCCGGGCAATTTCGGTTTTACCCACACCTGTTGGGCCAATCATGAGGATATTTTTAGGTGTCACTTCTTGGCGCAGCTCTAATCCAAGCTGCATTCTGCGCCAGCGATTCCGAAGGGCAATAGACACTGCCCGTTTAGCGTCCTGTTGACCGATAATATGACTGTCCAACTCATGGACGATTTCTCTTGGGGTCATTTCTGACATAAATAAAACCTTTTAAGCTGGGTAATTAACTGGTGCTCAATGTAAGCAACGCCAGTCAGGTAGAGTGTCTTAGCCGATATGGTTAATAATCGATTGTTTCAATTGTTTGGCTATGATTCGTAAATACACAAATATTGCCGGCTATGGTCAAACTTTTTTCGGCAATTTCTTTGGCTGATAATTCGGTGTTTTCCAACAAGGCCATGGCAGAAGATTGTGCAAAGTTGCCTCCAGAGCCTATGGCAATTATGTCATTCTCTGGCTGAACTACATCGCCATTTCCAGTTATGATAAAGGAAGCCGTTTCGTCTGCGACAGCCAGGATAGCCTCTAATTTGCGTAACATTCGGTCGCTACGCCAATCTTTTGCTAGTTCAACCGCTGCGCGGGTTAAGTTTCCTTGATGTATTTCAAGCTTAGACTCAAATCGTTCAAATAAAGTAAACGCATCTGCTGTGCCGCCAGCAAAGCCAGCCAAGACTTTATTATTATATAAGCGTCGCACTTTTTTTGCGTTGCCTTTCATAACGGTATTGCCAAGTGAAACTTGACCATCACCTGCTATTACCACTTGATTATTGCGCCGTACTGATACAATTGTAGTCACGAAATTTCCTTCAATGTCCAAGGACAACAATAGCGGTAAACACACAGATTTACACTAGGGATACACTAAGGTTGTCAGGGCTAAGGGTGGGCTATTGTCTTCTTTATCAGAGGAACGATGCCGGATGAACTAGATGTGGGGAGTATTCTTTTTTTTTCAAGCCGCGAGCAGGTGCTCACGACTTGGAATGTTCAGTGTCTGCTTTTATTAAAGGTTCCAGTTCCAAATTTTACAGCCATTAATTTTTGCACGCTGCAAAGTATGGCGGTGTTTTTCGGCTAAGCGTTTGCTGTCATAAGGGCCAAGGATGACTCGGTACCACACACCTGACGAACCTTGACTTGACCTCACTTGTGCTTCTAAACCTTGAAAGGCTATATTTGCTTTAAGCTCTTGAGCTTGTTCATTCTTCCTAAACGATCCACATTGTATTAGGCGACGCACTGTCGGTGCGTCTTGCTCCTTTTGTTCTATTTTAACTGTGAATTCAGGCAAGCTTTTTATAAATTCCCATTCTTCCTCTGGGATATCAGGCATGGTGTTTTTTTCGCTTTGGGCTTGCTCAGTGGTTGCATTATTGTGAGCTATATTTTCGGGGGCGATACCCTTGATACTCCACAAAAAATAGCTAAAACCGGTCACCAATGAGAGGGTGATGACGATCCGTAACCATGGTAGTGAAGTTTGGGGTGGTGGTGGAGCCTGTTTTTTGCTGCGTCCACGAGCCACGTAATCTTTGTGAGCCATGTTATAAAAATTTTGCTAAGTAATAAGGTGCATGATGTTACCTAGGATCACAGGATCCTCAATCAGAATTTACATTATTATTGTATTTAACTAAAATCCTGAGGATCGATATCTAACGACCAGCGAATTTTATGGGTCAAGTTTAAGGTTTCAATCTGTTTGATTTTTTGCCCAATGGCTTTTTGTAAGATGCTCCGCTGCGGGCTTTGTAATAATAATTGCATGCGGTATTGGCCTTGTCGTTTTTCCATTAAAGCAGGAATGGGACCCACACAATCCACACCGATAGCAGTTTTAAATAGTTGGGCAATTTGTTGTAAAAAATCAAAAGCATCACGAGCGCTTAATGCCTGTGCTTTGAATAATGCTTGAAACGTACAGGGTGGCAAATTCGCATGCTGTCTCTCAAGCAGAGCATATTGGGCAAAATCCGCGTAGCCATTATTGATCAAATCTTGTAATAATGGATGACCTGGGTCGTGAGTCTGCAACCACATTTCACCGGGTTTTTTTGCACGTCCCGAACGTCCTGCGAGTTGGGTAATAAGTTGTGCCAAATGTTCTGCTGCACGATAGTCGGCACTAAACAGCGCGCCGTCAACATCTAGAATAAGCACCAGTGTGACATTGGGAAAGTGGTGACCTTTAGACAAAATTTGTGTACCAATTAGAATTTGATGCTCGTTGTTGTTGATGCTGTTGAGCATGTTATCTAGTTTGTTTTTTCCTCTTGCGCTATCACTGTCTATTCGAATGCTGCTGTACTGTGGAAAATAAGCAGCCAGTCCTTGCTCCAATTGTTCTGTACCGACCCCCATAGACGTAAGCTCATTGGACTGGCATTGTTGGCAGCTTTTAGGGATTGATTTAGCACTAGCACAGTGGTGACATTGTAATTTGTGAAGCTGTTTGTGCACAGTATAGGGTTTGTCACATCGTTTACAGTGTTCAACAAAGCCACATTGATGACACATCAGGGCCGGTGCATAACCCCTGCGATTGATAAATAACATCACCTGACTGCCTTGCTGCAAATGCTGACTCATGCGCTCTAACATGCCCTGGGCAACACCAAATTTTAGAGGCTGCTGGCGAATGTCAAAAATGTGTTGAGTCGCCAGTGATGCATTACCAGCACGCTCATGTAACTTAAGGTGTTGATATTTACCGGTTAGCGCATTGTTTAGTGTTTCTAACCCAGGGGTGGCCGATCCCAGTATCAGAGGAATGTTTTCTTCACGGGCCCGCATCACAGCAAGATCTCTTGCATGGTAACGTAAGCCATCTTGTTGTTTATACGAAGAATCATGTTCTTCATCAACAATTAGCAGGCCAGGCTTAAGCATGGGTGTAAATATTGCGGAGCGAGTCCCTATAATGATACCTAACTGTGCACTTGCACTTTGTTGCCATACTTGTAGGCGTTCATTATTGTTGAGCCCTGAGTGTAATATTCCTACATCAATACCGAAGCGATATTTAAATCTATGCACTGTTTGTGGGGTAAGCCCAATTTCCGGCACTAAAATCAGTACCTGATTACCCTGTTTGAGAACCTGCTCTATAGCTTGGAGATACACCTCTGTTTTTCCGCTACCGGTAATACCGTCTAATAAAAAACAGCTATATTGCTCGAGCCTTGCTTCAATACAGCTTATAGCGATGGCCTGCTCTACATTAGCCATTGGCTTATCTTGGATGCTTAAATCTTGTTGCCATGATGATGTATTAGATGGGGCTTTTTCGATGGGTTTGATGTAACCTTTTTCGACTAACGATTTAATAGCAGCAGCGCTAAAATCAGCTTTGGCCTTTGACTTAATAATATCTTGGCTGCGTAATGATTCTAGTAAATGGCGCTGTTTTGGCGCGCGCGATAAACTGCTTAAATCCGCAGATTGGCCAGTATCGCTTAACGTCCAATATTGAATAGGTTTTGCTTGGCTCGACTCACCTTTTCGCAGTGCTACTGGCATGGCTGTTTGCACTACATCACCAATGGGATGTTTATAATATTGGGCCAACCAGCTGCATAGCTTCACTAAGCCTGGATTGAATATCGGTGATTCATCTATTACCGTTTCAATGGATTTGAGTTTGCTGATGTCCCAATCTGACTTTTCGTTTATTCCCCAAACCACACCTATTAATTTGCGAGGGCCAAAAGAAACACGCACACGCACACCCACAGATAACGCGGTACCTTTATATAAATAATCGAACAATTGACGCTTCGGAATAGGAAGCGCGACACTTAGTATTGCCATTTTTACTACATAACCTTTAATAAATGGGGTGGTTTGGGTATAAAATCAACAAAACCCTTGATCGCCCCGGCCCGTTACATTAATATGCGCGCCACTTTGCGGCAAGCCACAAAGCTTTTTAATTTAATTTTCGTATGGTGTTCAACTTCGGGTTGAATAGCGATGCGGCCTGACGAAGAGGTAACCCATGAAACAAGATATCCATCCTGATTATCAAATAATGACTGCAAACTGTTCTTGCGGAAACATTATCAAAGTACGTTCTACTTTGAAAAAAGACATCAACTTAGACGTATGTTCGTCTTGCCATCCTTTCTACACTGGTAAGCAACGTAACGTTGATACTGGTGGTCGTGTTGACAAATTCAACAAACGTTTTGCTGGTCTTAAGAAAAGCTAAAATTGTTTGTGGTCTGAAAAGACATCAAAAAAAGCGCTTGTTTAGCGCTTTTTTTGTGTCCTTTTTTTAGTAGAAGTAAACATCCCCTGATTTTGATCTTGGTATGGGTAAATATTAATAATCGCCATTAGGTTGTGCTACCCCTATTTTAAAGCATCTTAAGTTTTGCGTGCAACGAGCAAAATTCAAAATATCTATACTATTTATAATGGCTATCTATAAAATAGCAATCTGATCATGCATGTGGATTAATTCATACTGTGTTACATTTATTTGCAGAATGTTGATCAAAAATTTTTATAGGTACATCAATTTATAAGAGCAACAATTAACGTTTAAATTTACTGTAATCATTTCTATTTCTAAAAGGACTGACAATATAATGTCTGATTTTCGCCAACAAGCACTTGACTACCATTCCAAACCTGTACCGGGGAAAATCAGCATTGCACTCACTAAGCCGGCCGAAAGTGTCACCGACTTAGCGCTAGCGTATAGCCCTGGCGTGGCTGAGCCCGTTCGAGAAATTGCAGCCGACCCCGATACTGCTTATAAATACACCGGCAAAGGCAATCTAGTGGCGGTGATTTCTAACGGTACGGCCATTTTAGGCTTAGGTAATTTAGGTCCTCTTGCGTCAAAACCTGTTATGGAAGGAAAGGCTTTGTTGTTTAAACGTTTTGCCAACATTGACTCTATTGATATTGAGGTGAAGCATACTACGACAGAAGAGTTTATCAACACAGTCGCATGTATTGCAGATACCTTCGGTGGGATTAACCTTGAAGATATTAAAGCCCCTGAATGTTTTGAAATAGAGCAGGAATTAATTAAACGCTGTGCCATACCTATTTTTCATGATGATCAACACGGTACTGCTATAGTCACCGCAGCGGGAATGTTGAACGCGTTGGAAATTCAAAGTAAAAGTATAGAAGAGGCCATAATAGTGTGTTTAGGCGCCGGTGCCGCAGCCACCGCTTGCATGCAGCTGTTGATTAAATGTGGTGCTAAACGCGAACATATTTATATGCTTGATAGAAAAGGTGTGATCCATACTCATCGTGAAGATCTCACCAGCCACAAAAAGTTATTTGCCAATAACACTGATAAGCGAACGTTAGAGGATGCGCTAGACTGCGCCGACGTATTTGTTGGCGTATCTGGACCCAACTTATTGCCACCAGAGGCTTTGAAGTTAATGGCACCTAATCCGATCGTGTTTGCCTGCTCAAACCCCGATCCTGAAATCAAACCTGAATTAGCTCATCAAGTAAGGGATGACTTAATTATGGCAACAGGACGCTCTGATTATCCTAACCAAGTCAATAATGTGCTGTGCTTCCCGTTTATTTTCCGTGGCGCGTTGGATGTGCGTGCCTCTAAGATTAACGATGAGATGAAAATTGCTGCGGTGGATGCCATTCGCAGCATTGCTAAAGAAGACGTGTTAAAAGAAGTGCTGACTGCTAGCAATATAGATAGTCTTAGTTTTGGTAAGGATTACATTATCCCTAAACCCATGGATCCTAGACTCTTGAAACGTGTGGCACGGGCAGTAGCTCAAGCCGCCATAGATTCTGGAGTGTCAGCCATTAGTGCGCTACCCATAGGTTATATGCAGGAGTAAATATATAAAAAAGTTATATGGTCCCAATGTTGCTTGTTAGTAAATTTTGGTATCAATAGCAGCTTTTCACTCGAAATGAAATTTTGCTTAGAAATATCATTTGCAACTAAGAGGGGTCAAAGTCATGTCTACAGTCAATTCAATTCACCACATAAACTTTGTGGTGCGAGAATTAGCCCCTCAGATTGAGTATTTACGCATTTTATTGCAGTCTGAGCCTATCATCGAAGACCTACCCAACAGACAAGTTAAAACAGCCCGCTTTTGTTTGTCAGGCGTATGGCTTGTTCTTGTGCAACCGTTATCAACAGAAGGTGAAGTTGCCCAAATTTTGGCCGAACGTGGGGAAGGACTATTTTTATTATCATTGAACGTAGACTCTTTGGACGCGTCTTTAGAAAAGTTATCTCTGCAGGGCATTAATTCTGATAACAAAGGTAAACGAGAGGGATTAGGTAATTGGAGGGTTCAAGATCTTGATTGCCCCAATGCATTAGGGCCTATTTTACAACTCTGTCAGCTGATTTCATAAAGGTAAATCTTTGTGGTTTTTATTTCAATATGAAATATTGTTTTTCATATTGAAATAAAAGCCACCTTAAAATCTTCTATTAATATGCATCAAAATTTGCAAACTAATATTGAGCGCCTTTAAAAATAGGCTGCCAACTAAAAATTTATGAAAATGGCATAACTAATGCTATTCAGAGTTATCTTTTATTCAACTTGAAAGTTAGCCAATTATTTTGCATCAGCTTTTGTTCACTTTTATACAACCTCTAGTTGTCAGTCCGCAGGATCTGGAGAAAGTATCGTGAATAAAGTGAATACAAAATCCCAAGCAGTCAGGATTCTAATATTTGGTCATAAAGAATTTAGTCAGCTGATGACAAGTGTGTTGCCCGAATTTGGGGGGCAGGCCAAATTTAAATTATTTGATGCAATAGTTGGAAGTGTGGCGGAAATAGATGAACATATTAATAATTTTTTACCCGATGTGATCGTCAGTGCTGGCTCTAATGCTGCTTACTTAAGATCAGCCTTAGATTTGCCCGTTGTATCATTAGATTGCAGTGCCACAGATATTATTTCAGCATTACAGCGTGCTGCTCAAGTATCACGCAAAATAGTGATGATTAATTTTGCTGAAGCGTCACCTGTTGTGCCCGTCTTAGAAGCTGCATTGAATGTCACTGTGCAAGAGGAAATTTATACTACTGCCGAACAAGCCCGTGAATTATTTCAATTAACACGTCAGCAGCCCAACATTGCTTTTGTAGGCGCTAGTTTGGTATGTGGTTTGGCTACCCAACATGGTATCCCTTCTTTTTTATTATACAGTGCTGATTCCTGTCGCAAAACCATTTCTACTGCCATTCAAATAGCCAATGAACAGTTAGTCACTAATCAAGGCGTTGCCTTAACTAATTGGTTGTTGAAACAATCAAAAACTCCCATTTTTATGACTGACGAAGATGGTCAATCCATAATTTTTAATCAAGCCGCGAGACGTGATTTAGGTGTCGATAATGGCAACTGCTCAGATTTAGAAAGTCTCATTCACTCTGAAGAAATAACCCGTCCTACAGATGGCGAGTGCCGTATTCAAGGTATTGACTGGTGGTTTCATCAAGACTGCGTAATGACACAAGGAAAACCGCTTTATATCTATCAATTATATAGAAAAAAACCCAAACCTAAAAAAGTGAAAGTCTCTTCACGTCACAAATTAGTGTTTGAATCATCCGCTATACAAAAAGTGGTACAGCAAGTGAAGGCATTTTCTTCCTCACCCAGTAATGTATTGATTTATGGTGAATCTGGGACAGGTAAAGAACTCATTGCTCGATCGGTACATGAAGCCAGTCCCTTTTCAGAAGGACATTTTGTCGCCCTTAATTGCTCATCAATTCCTACTGAATTGTTTGAAGGGGAACTCTTTGGACATCGCGACGGTGCTTATACCGGCGCCAAACGAGGTGGAAGAAAAGGACTCATTGAAGAAGCGCAATATGGGGTGTTGTTCCTTGATGAAATCAGTGAGTTGGCACTTGATCAACAATCAAAGTTACTGCGATTCTTACAAGAACGTCATTATAGACCTTTAGGATCTAATGAAGAAAAACCTGCTTACTTAAAAGTGGTCGCTGCATCCAATAAAGAGCTGAAGCAGCTAGTTGTAGAAGGCAAGTTTCGGGAAGATTTATTTTTTCGACTCAATGTATTTAATATTCATATCCCACCTCTACGTGATCGTCCCGAGGATATTTCTAGTATTGCAGAGCAAAAACTTCTTCGCCTTATCACCAGCTATCAATCGCAATTTACGGTTAACGAAATACTCACTGAAATCTTAGACGACTTAGTCAGTTATGCGTGGCCGGGCAATGTACGTGAATTAGAAAATGTTCTTGAACGGGTTATTGCATCTATACAGATGGCAGAAGACCTTTCAAAGATTAAACAGATATTGCGCGATATTTCCCCTGAACTATTCTTAGTAACAGTATTTAAAACCGGCCAAGCTTTGGTCAGAAAAAAAGAGTTGGAACTTGTATTGAACGCAATGCATAGATTCCAAGGTGATAAGCAACAGGTCGCCGATTATCTTGGGTTGAGTCAAACAACCTTATGGCGAAGACTAAAACACATAAATCTAAAATAAAACAATTGGAGAAACACAATGGTAACACTCCGTAAAAGCGCACTTGCAACAAGTATTTTTGTCGCTCTGTTCGCAAATAGTTTAGTTGGAATCAATCAAGCGGTAGCGCAAGAGACTGTAGTTCAAGAAGACAATTTAGAAATCATTAGTATTTCTCGAAAACGACCAGAAAGTCTGCAAGAAGTACCTATTGCAGTCACTGCTATCTCTGAAAAGATGATTGAAAGTGCTGGTATTGAACGACCAGGGGACTTCATTGGGCTTATTCCTAACGTGACTATGGTTGATGCAGCAAACGTGGGTGACACGCAAGTAACCATTCGCGGCATTGTATCGACTCGTGATGCTGAAGGTACGTTTGCTTATGTGGTAGATGGTGTGTTGATGACTAACCCAAACAGTTTCAACGAAGAATTATTAGATGTGTCTCAAATCGAGGTACTTAAAGGTCCACAAGGTGCCTTGTATGGTCGAAATGCTGTGTCGGGTGCGATATTAGTCACCACCAAAATGCCTGCAGATGAATTAGAGGGCAGGGTTACCTTAGGCTTAGGAAATAACAATAGCCAAAGAATAAATGGCGTGATCAGCGGGCCATTATCAGAAAATGTTCGCGGTCGCTTAAGCGCTAGTTATAAAACTACAGATGGTTTTTATGAAAACACGTTTACCGGCGCAGATGATTCGGTTGATTATCTGGAAGACACCAATATCCGTGGGCGTTTGATTTGGGATGCGAGTGATGATTTAACCTTAGACTTTCGTGCCAGCATGGGCAAGGTAGAGGGAGGGGCAATTAACTATAATGCGGTGTTTGCGTTACCGTCATTTGTGGCCAATGGATTTGATGCCGCTTTTAACAAGGACGTGAATGATGTTGATATTAACTTTGCATTTAATGTTCCAGGCGTGAATAAACAAGACACCACTGAGCTTTCTTTAAAAGCCGACTGGGACTTAGATGGTATGGATGTGACCGCCGTTTTAGCTTATAACGATTTAGAAGAAGACCTACTGTCTGATGGTACCAGTGCGACTTTCTATGGTTATGAATTAACCCCTCAGTGTCAAACTGACCGTGCTACCCTAAACAACACACCTGGTGCATTAGGTGGGGCAGATAGAACAGACTTGTTTGGTAACTTTTTCTCACCCTTTGGTGTTTTTCCTCCTGGAGTTGAGTTCACTGGAGTTTACGGACCTTTCACACCATTATCATGCGATGGTTATCAATACCAAGAGCGAAGTCAATCTGATCTCAGTGGTGAATTACGTTTCACATCAGATGACAACAATGCCGACCTAAGATGGATTGGTGGTGTCTATTTTGCTCAAATCGAGCGTGATGTAGTGGTGGCTTATGGTGCTGATCAAGGTCAAGGATTCTTGCGCCAAGCCTACGTGCCAGCAACAGGCCCCAACCCAACTGACTTATTATTTTCTGATACATTTGATACCTCAGTAATGTCAGCTTTTGGTCAACTTGAATATGATCTGAACGAGCAATGGGAATTAGCCATCGCACTTCGTTATGATTACGAAGACAGAGAAGTCAGTAATAACGTACCGAATGTGACCGCCTCAGGACTGAATGTGAACACTTACGTTAACGGTGTGTTGGGCCCAATCAATCCAGCCTTTAATGCTAACCCGAATGGCATTCCTAACCGAAACCGCTCATTTAGCCAGTTGCAACCTAAAGTGACTTTAGGTTATGCGGCAAGTGACAACCTTAATTGGTATGCCAGTTATGGTGTCGGTTTCAGAAGTGGTGGCTTTAACTCTATCGGAACCGAAGCGACCTTAGACTTTTGGTTTAATGCCAATGGTAATGGCACACCTGGTGATGCGGTGAATGCACAGCTCATTGTTAAAGACGAGTATGAAAAGGAAGTCACCACTAATATCGAGCTGGGTTTCAAATCAAAGATGATGAACAACAAAGTGAAATTAAATGCCGCTGTGTTCACAACCACTGTTGATGATAACCAGTTCTTTGAATTTTTCGCGGGCCCATTTGGCCTATTGCGCTCTGTGACCACTATCGAAGAGTTGGCTATTCAAGGTTTTGAATTAGATATTAGTGCTCAGGTGACTGAAGACATCATGATATTTGGTGGTATGGGTTTATTGGACAGTGAAATTAAAGAAAACCGCAACCGTCCATTGTCTGTCGGTAACAAGGCTCCCCAAGCAGCTGATGAAACCTTCACCTTTGGGGGAAGCTGGGATTACTCTATCACGGCTGATGTATTTATGACCACGCGATTAGATTGGCAGTATGTAGGCGAAACCAACTTCCATACATTGCAAGGAACAGGGCCTGAAGAAACGGCACAAAGTTTACCTACTATCTGGGACTTCTTTGGCACTTTGGGTGGCGGTGTGCCTCCTGGACCCCACCCCGTTAACTTTGACAACGCAACACGTGATGCATACAGCACAGTTAACCTAAGAGTCAGCTTTGATGCTGAAAATTGGAACTTGGCTATATGGGCTAAAAACTTAACAGACGAGGAATATTTGCAAGAAGTTATTCCTACTCCTGAGTTTGGTGGTTCTTTCATCCAACCTTCAGCACGTGATTCTTACGGTATCGACTTTACATATCGCTTCTAGTTATTGGGAGCCGCAAGGCTCCTCTGTTTTTTTATTGGAGTAATGTACAGTGACTAATAAGCCGTTATCGGGCACACGTATTCTTGATTTAACGCATATGTTATCTGGACCTTATTGCGGCATGATATTAGCCGATTTAGGTGCAGAAACCATAAAAGTTGAACCACTTAAGGGAGAAGGAACTCGCAAACTGTTAGCCACAGATCCGGAGAATTCAATCAATGGTATGGGGGCGTACTTCATTACCCTAAACCGCAATAAACAGAGCGTTTGTATTGATCTTAAATCAGAAAAAGGTCTTGAGTTATTTTATGACTTGGTGAAAAAGTCTGATGTGGTGATCAACAATTTTGGCGCGGGAGTACCAGCACGTCTCAAAATTGATCATGCACATTTAAAACAAGTGAATCCTCGTATTATCAGCTGCTCTATCACCGGTTTTGGTAACGATGGCCCGGGTTTTAAAAGGCCTGCTTTTGATCAGGTTGCCCAAGCTATGGGGGGGGGGATGTCCATTACGGGTGCCAATGCCGATCAGCAAGTGAGAGCAGGTATACCTATTGGGGATTTAGGGGGGGGAATGTTTGCTGTTATGGGCATTCAAGCCGCATTGCTGGAAAGAGAGAAAAGTGGTGAGGGGCAAGATGTGGATATTTCTATGCTGGATTGCCAAATATCGTTATTAAACTATATGGCAACCATGCATTTTATCTCAGGTAAAGATCCCTATCCAATTGGTAATTCACATTTTGTACATGTGCCTTACAACACATTCAATACCTGCGATGGACAAATTGTCATCGCCGTTATCACCGATAATTTTTGGCAAAATCTGAAACAAGTGGTACAAGTCAAAAGTTTGGATAAGCCTGAATACGACACTCAACCTGGTCGTTTTAAAGACCAGCATTTTATTAATGCCACATTAAACGAAACTCTATCAGTTCAAAGCTCTAGCCACTGGTTGGGATTGCTTGAGGCTGCACGTATTCCTTGTGCTCCGGTGAATAAGTTTTCTCAAGCCCTGAGTGATCCACAAGTATTACATCGTAATATGGTAGTGGAGTTATCTGACCCTCAGGGGCATAAAACAAAAGGACCTGGTAACCCTATTAAATTTTCTAGAAGTAATGAAGAAAGTTTTAGTGCTGCGCCTGCATTAGGTGAGCACACAGATCAAGTATTACATGATTTGTTAGGTATGAGCTCAGAAAAAGTGGCCATTCTAAGAGCGGCAGAGGTGGTGAGTTAATGGCCCTGGAACATATCACAATTAACGATGTTGGCCCTCGGGATGGCTTGCAAAATCAGCCTCAATTGTTAAGTAAAGAACAACGACTCAGTTTAATCAGTGCATTGGTAGCAGCCAAAGTACCTGAAATAGAAGTGGGGGCTTTTGTCTCCCCTAAAACAGTGCCAGCTATGGCCGGTACTGCTGAGTTATTTGCGGCACTTGAAAACACCACAAGCTTATTTTCTACCTTAATACCTAACATGAAGGGGTTTGAGTTGGCGATGTCAGCGCAGGTACCGCTGATATCATTAGTGGTTGCTGCATCAGATACGATGAACCTGAAAAACATTCGTATGTCGACACAGGACAGTATCAAGGTTAGCAAAGATGTACTCAAAGCGGCCAAGGAACAGGGGGCAAATGTACAAGCTTATGTGGCCACAGCTTGGGCCTGTCCTTTTGAAGGAAAAATCAGTGCGGACAGTGTGTTTAGTGTCACCGATGAATTACTGCAAGCCGGTGCTTCACGCATCGTTATCGCAGATACCATAGGTGCTGCTAACCCTTTAGAGGTCAATCAGCTGCTAGAGGCAATGGCTAGTCGTTTTGATCTAGATTTGCTGTCCTGTCATTTCCATGACACCAGGGCCATGGGTCTCGCCAATGTTTATGCGGCGATAACAGCAGGTATAAGAAAATTTGATGCGTCTATCGCTGGATTAGGTGGCTGTCCATTTGCACCAGGTGCCAGTGGTAACGTGGCCACTGAAGATGTCGTTATGATGGTAGAGCAAATGGGATTTTCTACGGGTATCGATATGGCACTTTTAGTTAAAGCGGCAGACTTAGCTATGGATTTGACTGGTACTGCTACAGGCGGAAACGCCAAACCTTGGATTGAAAATTATTATCTTAATTAATCGGCGTAATAAACGTCGCCGGATATTGGAGTAAAACATGAGTTATAGATTAGGTGTTGATGTGGGTGGAACGTTCACTGACTTGTTACTTATTAACGAAGTGAATGGGCAAACCCATACGGCTAAAGTGCCATCCACTCCCGAGGATTCCTCTATTGGGGTGTTAAATGGCATCGATAGAATTTGTCAAGAGTCTGGAATAGACCCTAAGAAAATTAGTCGTGTGATGCACGGTACCACAGTGGCCACAAATGCAGTCCTAACAGGAAAAGGCGCAAAAGTAGGGTTAGTGATAACTAAAGGTTACAAGCAAGTTTTACAAGTTGCTCGCTCGTTCTGCCCGGGTGGACTAGGCGGTTGGGTGAGTTTTGTGAAGAAACCTTTATTGGCCCCGCTGGAATTAACGATTGAAGCCGATGAGAGAATGGGCGCAAATGGCGAGACGGTGGATACCTTAGACGAAGCTGCACTTCGCACATCGTTAACCATCTTAAAAAACACCGGTCATGTTGAAGCACTGACTATTTGTTTTATTAATGCCTATTTAAATGGTGCGCACGAACAGAAGGCTAAAGCAGTCGCCGCAGAAATATTTACGGATATTCCTATTTCAATATCCAGTGATTTAGTCCCTGAAATGCAGGAATATGAACGCACAGAAACCACTGTTGTGAATAGTTATGTGCGCCCAGAAGTCGCAAGATATGTGGAAAATTTAAACCGTTCTTTAAGAACCACTATGGGTGAAGACTTACATCTTTCTATTTTGAGATCAGATGGGGGGTTAGCATCTGCTAGAGCATCAGCTGAAAGTCCAGTTAATCTATTGATGTCTGGCCCTGCAGGCGGTGTGTCGGGTGCCATGCATTTTTGTAAAAAAGCTGGATTCAACGACATTTTAACCTTTGATATGGGCGGTACATCCACAGATGTCGCCTTGATACAAAACGCCAAAGCACGAGTCCGACGTGAAACCAGAGTCGGCGATGTGACAGTACGCGCGCCATCGGTTGATGTACGCACAGTGGGTGCTGGTGGCGGCTCATTAGCCTTTGTACCTGAACTTACCAAAGCGTTGCGTGTTGGACCCGAGTCAGCCGGCGCTCAGCCCGGACCTGCAGCCTATATGAAAGGTGGTACTGAACCTACAGTGTGTGATGCAAATGTTGTATTAGGTTATTTGCCCTCTAATGTGCAACTTGGTGGCGCAATGGCGATAGATAAAAATGAGGCAGTAGCGGCAGTGAAGAAAGTCGCTGATACCATGGACTTAACAGTAGAAGAAGCTGCAGAAGGTATTATCAAAATTGTCAACGAAGCCATGTTTGGTGCGTTACGATTGGTATCTGTAGAACAAGGTTTTGATCCAAGAGATTTTGCTCTGGTTGGTTTTGGTGGCGCGGGCCCACTGCATGCCAATGCACTGGGAATTTTGACTCAAGCTTGGCCAACCATTATTCCTCCAGGTCCTGGAGTGTTATGTGCTTATGGTGATGCGACTACTGTGGTGCGTGATGAAGCATCAAAAACCTTCGTTAAACTACTTAAAAATGCTTCTGCAGTAGAGCTGGCGACAGTATTAGATGAGTTAAAACATAAAGCCAGTACAACCTTGATCACTGATGGTATTGCTTTATCGGATCAAGAAGTGACGTATCAGGCAGACGTGCGATATACCGGCCAAGCCTTTCAATTGTCTATTGAATTTACGTTAGCCGAATTACAAGCTCAGGGTTTAGAGGTACTTAAAACTCAGTTCGACAAACAACATACACAGCTCTTTACGTTTGCCCTAGAAGAAGGTCATGAGATTGTTATGGTGCGTGCTATTGCTACCGCCAGCAGTGATGAGTTGCCCACTATGCCACAAGGCAATGCGGCTAATACTCTAGATGAGTGTAAGTTGGCAGATAGTCAGATTTATTTCGAAGGACAATATCACCCTACACCTATTTACGATCGAAATAAGATGCAAACAGATTTACAGATCCCAGGACCCGCCATTGTGAGTGAAATGGACTCTACCACCGTTATTTTACCTGGTTATCACGCAATGGTTGATACAGTCGGTAATCTTCTTATTAACCCAGCGAAGTAATTGGAGATGACAATGAATAATAAAATTTTACAAACGAATACGTCACCTTTGAAAAGAGTCGAGGTGGACACCGTCACGGTAGACATTATTGAAAACGCTCTGAGCAATGCGCGAGAAGAAATGGATGCTGTGTTGTTTAGGACCGCCATGAGCCCTGGAATTCGGGAGCAAGGTGATTGTTTTCCGATGATCGCTAATAAAGACGGCAAGATGGTAGTGGGTCAGTTTGGCTCATTTATTCATGGCTTTTTAGAAGCATACACAGGGCAGTTAGAAGAAGGGGACGTCATATTAACGAACGACCCTTATATGACCAATGCTGCTGTATCCCATCTACCAGATTGGATTGTGCTCGTGCCTATTTTTAAAGAAGGCCGGCATATCGCTTGGTCTGCCATGTTTGGTCATATGTCAGATAATGGCGGTATGGTGCCGGGCTCTATCCCCATTAAAGCAGAAAGCATCTTCCAAGAAGGGATCCGTATTCCTCCCACTAAGTTATATAAAAAAGGTGTGTTGCAAAGCGACCTTCTTGATTTAATTTTGCACAATGTGCGCACCCCACAATGGAATAGATTTGACTTAAATGCCTTGGTTGCCGCTTGTAATACTGCGGCTAAAAGATGTGTCGAATTCTCTGAACGTTTTGGTGATGATATATTTTATTCCACCATGGAAATCATGTTAGAACGGAATTATGTGGCAATGGAAGCCATTATTAATATGTTGGTGCCTGAAGAGCCGCGTACGTTTGTGGACTATGTCTGTGATGATGGCGTTGGTATGGGTCCTTATAAAATACAATGTAAAATGTGGCGAGAAGGTAATCGGGCGATATTTGATTTTGAAGGTACCGATCCTCAAGCTAATAGCTCGATTAACTTTTACCTGAATGAAGACATGTTTAAGATGTTTTTTGGTTCATTTACTATCAACCTTGTGGATCCACAAATTGTATTTAACGATGGTTTTTATGATTTAGTCGATGTGCATATACCCGCAGGCAGTTTGCTCAAGCCTAATTTCCCCGCTGCTCTGTCAGGGCGGACACATGCATTAGGGCGTATTTTTGATGTGATGGGAGGACTGTTAGGACAAGGTGCCCCAGAAGCCATGAATGCGGCTGGATTTTCTGATTCACCTCATTTATTTTATTCAGGTTACGATGAAAAAGGAGAATGGTTCCAATTATTCCAAATTGGTTTTGGTGGCATACCAGGTCGCCCAGTTGGTGATGGACCTGATGGACACTCTTTGTGGCCAGGATTTACTAATGTTCCCAACGAATTTATTGAAGCCTACTTTCCATTACGGGTAGAACAATACGAAACCATTACTGACTCTGGTGGCGCAGGAAAGCACCGTGGTGGTAATGGATTATCGGTAGCTTATCGTTTTCTTAACGATGGTAATATCGCCATTCATGATGAAAGATGGCTAACTTATCCTTGGGGTGTAAACGGTGGCACACCAGGACAAAGGTCCACTAAAATATTAAAACGTGCAGATGGTACACAACAAATCTTGCCAGCTAAATGTGATGGTGTTGAAGTGAAAACAGGTGACCTGTTGTACTTCAATACATGGGGTGGCGGTGGTTGGGGAGACCCATTCTTGCGTGATTGCGATAGTGTACTTGACGACGTTAATCGAGGTTTAGTCTCTATTGAGGGAGCAATACGTTACGGTGTGGTGATAGTGGATGGTGCGGTTGAAGAGCAACAAACCACTGCATTACGTGCTGCGTTGTCTGAGAAGCGTGGTGCTACACAGTTATTTGATTTTGGTGGCACGATTGAAGAGATCAAAGCTAGATGCCTCGAAGAAACAGGTTTGCCTGCACCACAAACGCCTAGTTTTGTTAAGTCTCGAGCCTGACCTGAAGTGAAATAATTAGACTATGTCAAATACACCGCAGGATCATGATTTAGCCATTGGCACATTAGATCTGGGCGTATGCCCAGCACTTATTGTGGTTGACTTGTCCAATGGGTTTAGCGAACCAGCTAGTCCACTTGGAGGAAATTTTGACAGTCAAATCTCACAGATAAACGGGTTGTTAGATACTTTCAGAGCTAAAAAGCTGCCCGTTTATTTTACTTCGGTGGTATATCACGATGAAACCACTGCTAGTGTGTTTCGTCGCCGTTTACCTGATTTAGATATCCTTCAAACGTCCAGCCAGTGGGTGAAAATCAACAGCAAAATCAATAAACAATCCGATGAACTGATCATTGAAAAACAATGGCCAAGCGCCTTCTTTAAGACGCAATTAGCAACACACTTAGAAAAAAACGCAGTAGACTCCATCGTGGTTGTGGGCTTAACAACCAGTGGCTGTGTTCGAGCTACGGTGGTGGATGGCCTGCAACATAACTACCCTGTTTTTGTCGTACCTGAAGCATGTGGCGATAGAAACCTAAGCGCTCATCAAGCCAGTCTGCATGATATGCATGCCAAATATGCGGTGGTGATGCCCGCTAAAGATTTATGTGCTCATATCTTATCTTTGTGACCAGTTTGTATTACTCACTCCCTCTGACATTCTAACAAAAAATGGCCTCACATGAGGCTGATTGACTAAACGAGTAAGGTATCTAATAGTGGGGTTAATACAGTCAATGTAACAAAACTTCAAAAAATACGACGAAAACCCGATGATAAGCGCTGGTTTATCGCTGTATTTATATGTTTAAACGCTTCATCGTGTTTTACCGTTATTTACCACTTTCACTCCTTCAACATCTAAATTCATCCCTTCTCTATGGGTGTACTCAAAATCACACACAACAAACATAGAGAGACTTATCATGAAAAAAGTAATTATTAGCACTATCCTAACCGCAGGCATTCTTTTAACTGGCAACGCACAAGCAATCGATATTGACCCGGTACTTGAAAGCAAATTAGTCAAAGTATGTGAAGCCATAAAAAGTGACAGTCTACTTAAAGTGAAGGTTTCAGTAAGAGACAGCGGTGTTAGTATCAGAACAATTGCCAACAATTTAGTGTGTAATGGTGTTGATCCAGTAAGTTTTGCTTTGGCCAACGATTCTGTAAGAGCAGCTAAATACATGGCTCAAAGAAGTACCGTCAATGGTCAGGAATTTTTGGCTAAGTTATAGGCCATTAACATGAAAACAGAAAAGAGTGAGTTAAGTTTGATAGTTAAATCAGCCTTTCTCACTGTCGACTTTCATCAAATACGTTATTATCGGTAGACTCCCACACTCTGTCTAGCAGTTTAAGGTTTAGCCGATAAATCCCAGCCTGACCACAAAATCTTATAAACAGGACTGATCGTCTTTTCAATTTTTGAACAGGCATAGTTATTTGTCATCACCGAAAATTTCCATATTATTCAGCTTCCAATAATTTTGGGACCTATTATTGGCTAATAAAAATCGCGTCTTTGATTGGCCTACACATCCTTTAAAACCGAAGTTAATACAAAGGGTTATACATTAGTTTGTGGTAAGAATATCTATTCGGACAGCTAAAAAATTGATTTAGTTGAGTTCGAGTAAATTAGTCAGACGATTTAAGTGTTACTTAATTGTTAATATTATGATGTGGCAGCCTAATCAATCACAAATTATGGGGTTTACTTGATGGAACATACCTTACGTCTTGCAATAACGTTGATAGTAACAAGCAATCTCACCGGTTGCGGTGGCGGTGGCGGTTCATCTCAATCCCAATCGGTCACATTACCAGTGCCTGTCGCAATAGTGGTCGTCCAACCAGTCAACTGTGACAATATTAATGAATCATCATCCGCTGCCTTTAGCGACGTAAGCCGCAGCGCAGGATTATGTTACACCCCTTCTTCAAGTAATATAGACAGCCCCACTTCTCGTATGGCTGGAGGCATCGCCGTCAGTGATTATAACGGGGACGGCCTGTTGGATTTTTATGTCAGTCATGGGCGTGACGGCCACGGTCGGCTGTTTAGACAAACCAGCGATCATCGATTTGTCGAACTGACCGAACAAGCTGGCATTGCTTCCACATCTATCTCTCGTGGTGCCGCTTTTATGGATATTAATCTAGATGGCTGGCCCGACCTTATCAGTACCCAGGACGGTCCGAATTGGTTACAAATTTTTGCTAATAATGGTGATGGTAGCTTTACTGACATCACCCAGTCCACAGGTATCAATCTGACAAAGCCGGCTTTTTCTGTTGCTGCAGGTGACTACGATCTCGATGGTGATTTGGATCTGTTTTTTGCCCACTGGCTGACCAACAACACAGATAATCCCTTGGAATATCTGTGGCAAAACCAGGGAGATTCGAGTTTTATTGATGACAGCCAAACATTAGAAATACGTACTATAAAAGGCACTTTTCTGGCTGAAAATCGCGCGGCCGAAATGGAATATTCGTTTACCCCGATATTCGCTGATATAAACAATGACCGTTACCCAGATATGTTACTGACCGGTGATTTTAATTCAAGCCAGATATTGGTCAACAACAACGGTGTGGGGTTTGTTGATATGACGACAGACGTATTCACTGACAAAGCCGGTATGGGCGCGGCAGTGGCTGATTATGATAACGACGGCGATCTTGATTGGTTTGTTTCTGCCATTGGTGATCCTATAGCCAATAACGTTGAATTTGCAGCTTACAGTGGCAATCGATTATACCAAAATCAAGGTATGGGCGACTTTATCGATGCGACTAATGAAGCTGGGGTCAGACAAGCCTATTGGGGCTGGGGAAGCTGTTTTGCCGATTTTAATAATGATGGTTACCAAGATTTGTTTGTGGTCAATGGTTATGATGGCTTGAGTGAAGAAGATTCAGCAAGAGGTATCTATACCATTTTTAATGACAATCCAGCCGTGCTTTACATTAATAATGGAGATAACACTTTTACAGAACGTGCGACAGAGTTGGGAGCAGTACATACCCAGATGGGTCGAGGGTTAGCCTGTTTTGATTATGACCGGGATGGTGACCAAGATATGTTCATTGCTAACAGTGGCGCCGCACCGACTATTTTGCGTAACAACCACTTTGCCCAAGGGCAGCATTTTTTAAATATTCGTCTGCAAGGTCTTGCCACTAATCCTCAGGCAGTGGGCGCACGTGTGTATATAACAGTAGTCGATGAAGAAAGAATGATTGAGCTACAACTGGGCAACAATTATCTGTCTCAAAATCCTGTGGAGGCACATTTTGGTGTAGGTTCAGCACAACAAATTGAAAGTGTGCGCATAGAGTGGCCGGGTTTGGGAGGAGACATCACTGAAATGGAAAACGTCGCAGTGGATCAGTTCTTAGTTATTCCTCATCCAGACAGATAACCACTTTAACTAATAACAACCTTGTCCCATTAAATCATTGTTGCGGTAAATTAAAGCCAGTAAATCGTTACTGGCTTTTTCTTATCAGTTGAAAAAAATTAGTTGTGGCAACACTCTATTTGGCTCTGGTTATTGAAATTAAGATCGATAAACCAATGAAACTATCAAGCAAGATTTTCTAAGTTTTTGTAGGGTAATTTAAAAAATAAGATAACTTTTAGTGTGCTAAAAGAGTTTCCAATAGATAATTTATTGTTAATTTTTTAACAATATAAAAAACATAGAATCCCCCTACACCCCTTTAAATACATTAGGTCCTTTACAGTATTATTTACTCGAACCCAGATTGTTAACATTTATATTGTTCGAGTAATTTAACCGAACGACAGGTTCGTTACGTCGATGTAAAGATTTTGTTATATAACTCACCAGGCTAACCTGCCTTGTTTTTAGAGTTGTATTTGTCGAGGGTTAAGGGCATGAGCTACAGCAGCAAACGCGAATGGCAATGCCCAGCCAGTTAAATTATATGGGATATGGTGTTTACGATGATAAAAAATAAACTACTTCTCGCTCTGTCTGTGACAGCGGCAACCTGCTTAACGGCCTGTGGTGGTGGCAACGCCGATCAGAACGTAGTACGGGATTTATTTGCTGTTGGGGAAGTCATTGAGGGTACAGAAGATGATGGACCCATCGAAGGTGACGTAAGTAAAAATGATCAAGGCGAAGGCTTAACCTACGCTCTTGCTGATGGCAGTACAACGGCCAATGGCACCTTGGTATTTAATGCGGATGGTAGTTTTATTTACACACCCTCTGCGGATTTTTTTGGCACCGACAGTGTAAGTTATGTAGTGACTCACACCGCCACAGGACAAACAGATACAGCGTTATTGACGATTAAAGTTGAAAACGATTTTGAATTACTAGAAGAATATGGCTGGGGCTTGAGTTGGAGTGATGAGTTTGACACAGACAGCCTAAATGACAGCTTGTGGACGGGTGAAAATGTCAGTGTCGCAGGAGGCAATCTTCTCATTGCTGCTCAAGAAGATATGACTTCCTCTTTGCTTGCAGTTAATAGCATAAAGTACGGCCGGGTCGAGGCCAGTATTCAATTACCTTCAGGTGCCGACCTTTCTTCAGCCTTTGGTCTTTTGCCTATGGCCGATATGTATGATGGCGTTAATTCACTAATCGCGTTGCAAGCAGACTCTGATGGCCTAATCGCCGCAGCACATTATGGCTTAGGGCTGACCAGTGGAGTGAGTGCTAATAGTTCCACTGTAGATGGCGCTTCAAGTGAGTTTCATACCTATGCAATCGAATGGGGTGAAGCACAAATACGTTGGTATATTGATGGTGCACATGTTCACACAGTCGACCCTCTCAATACCTGGGCCTATAACTTGTCTGGAGATGACGTCGTTGTGGATAATGCAGGTCCTTATAACCAAGACATGCAGATAATGTTAAAACTTGACGCCAATGGCGGTGAGTTGCCGGCAATTATGATGGTTGACTACATCAAAGTGTGGTCATGTGATGCAGCTGTATCACCTACTACTGCCGAATGCGGTTCCAATGTTAAATCTAAAATTAACAAGGCCGCGTCTGACAGGATTGAAACGGTAGGCTCCCTTCTCACGCCAATTTTTGCTGAAAGCTATACTTTAGACGGCGAAGAAATTAGCAATCTTTATCCATTTTCTTGGCACGATACGGATGAGATTGTTGAACTTGCTATTGGCAATAATAACAATCCTAGCATTGAAATTTTGGCTACTGAAGGCGAGCGTGGTTTAGTTATCGATGTCACTCAGCCTGAATTGAATGCTGAAGGAAATCCGACGGCAGATGCAAACATGTCGATTACCGCGCCGGGCATTGAACTGATAGGTCATGATGCAGTCTTGAATTTTGCTATGTATATCGATAGTGCCAACACCTTGAGTGAAACGCTTCAAATTAGAATGGAAACTGCCTGGCCTTATATGGGCGTATTTACTTGGAATGTTGCCGAGTTAGAGCTTGATACTTGGGTTGCGTATTCCATCCCAATAAGCGATTTTGTGGCAAACCCTTTCGTTGCCCCTGATTGGATTGGTTGCTGTGTTGAAGGAGGCCAGGAAGGTGATCTTTTGCCTCTGGATCCAACTGATGTTGGTTCTTTGCTGACGATTGAATTTAACGGTGCTACACACTTTCAACTAGATGAAATTTTTCTAAGTTGTACTTCCTCTGATACTTGTGTTCAAGCACCACTCGCCGTTCAGGCTGAAGAAGTGACCGGAGGTGCTACGGCAGTAAGGTATGAAGCTGAAGATTATGATTCTGAAAGTGGTACTCAGTTAGAAGCCACAGCAGATGAAGACGGCGGCGAGAATGTTGGCTATATCGACCCAGGTGACTTCCTAGAATATACCATTTCAGCACCTAGTGCAGGAAGCTATAGCATTGATTATCGCTTGGCTAGTTCTGGTGGCAGTGACGGCTTTGAGCTTTCCATTGACGGCGTCTTAGTTGATACCCAAACACTAGTGGACACAGGTGGCTGGCAAGAATGGGTCACTCAATCTTCTGTAGAGTTTGTGCTGGAAGTCGGTTCCCATATTGTGCGTTTTGATTTCGTAGGTGGCGCAATCAATCTTAACTGGTTTGAACTGTTCGCACCTGTCTCCGAGATATTTATCGAAGCTGAAGATTATGATGCTGAAAGTGGTACTCAATTAGAAGCCACAACAGATGAAGGCGGTGGTGAAAACGTTGGATTTACCGACCCTGGCGACTTTTTAAAATACACGGTTAATATTCCTAGCGATGGTGCCTACACAATTCAATACCGTCTTGCTGGTCAGAATGACAGCGATGGCTTTGAAACATCCATAGGCGGTGTGCTTGTTGATACCCAGCTAATGCCCCCAACAGGTGGTTGGCAGACATGGGTCACTCAGACTGGTGAAGTAACACTCGTCGCGGGTGAGCAAACCATGCGTTTAGATTTTATCGGCGGTCAAGTCAACATCAATTGGATAAAATTAATTAAGAATTAATCCGTTGATAGGCTCTTTTTCACAGCACAGGCTATTGCAGCCTTAGATAAGAAAAAGAGCCTGATACTTGCGAATACTAAGACATTAATATTTATAAAATGACAGCTCTATTAGGGGTTAATTATCATGTATAAAAAGACATTTAAGCCACAACTACTGGCAGCCAGTATTGCTACCATACTGGCGACTAGTACATATGCCCAAGACCAATCTCCTGTTCAAGAAGAAGATTTTGCTGAGGTAATTGAAGTAAAAGGCATACGCGGAAGTTTGATGCGTTCGATGGACCTAAAACGGGAATCCATGGGTGTAGTAGACGGAATTTCAGCCGAAGATATTGGCAAATTTCCTGATACCAATCTGGCAGAATCATTACAACGTATAACGGGTGTCGCGATTGAACGTGACCGAGGTGAAGGTTCAAAAATCACCGTGCGGGGTTTTGGCCCTGATTTTAATATCGTCACTTTTAACAGTCGGCAAATGCCAACTAGTGGTGGGCGTTCTTTTGACTTTGGTAATATTGCGTCCGAGGGCATTTCGGCCGTTGAAGTTTATAAATCGGGTCGTGCGAGTGTTCCTACTGGCGGAATTGGTGCCGTGGTCAACGTCAAGACCACCAAACCCTTAGCTATAGGTGGCAGAAAGGCAGTATTTAGTGGTAAGGGTGTGCACGATCCTGGCACCCGTGACGGTAGCAGTTTTACCCCTGAATTTGCCAGTTTACTCAGTGACACCTTTGCTGATGATACCTTTGGTGTCTCTTTGTCTATGAGTTACCAAGAGCGTGAAGGCGGCTCACAGTCTGCTACTACGCAAGATTTTATTAGCAGTGATTTTTACACTCAGGAAGATATTGACAATGACGATATAGACACAGGCTGGGGTGCAATAGCCGTAGGTGACCCTTCTGCTACTAACTTTCCCTCTGAAGTAAATGACGGTATTTATGCGTTCCCTACCAATATTCAATACAACCTTGATGACTTTAACCGTAAACGGCTTAATGGTCAGTTGACCTTACAGTGGCGGCCAATAGAATCCTTAACGGCGACAATGGATTATACTTATGCTGAAAACCAGATTGATACGCAACATCAAGATCTTTCAGCTTGGTTTGACCCCGGTTGTAGTACCCGTGAAAGTGAATGGGTGCAGGAAGGCAATATATGGTCACCCACCAGTTATACACAAGTGGGTTGTGCGGCAGATAATCTGCAAGGTGTAGGTTTGTTTGCAACCGTTAATGAAAATAAGTCTTTGGGTTTTAACCTCGCATGGACAGCTTCTGAAAGCCTAAGCTTTTCTTTGGATTATCATGATTCTAGTGGAGAATCGGGACCAAACAGTAAACACGGCTCAAGTGGCTCTATGGCAGTGGCCGCATTGAATAGAATTACCACGACCGGTTATTTTACCCCAAATGGCATGCCTATACTGGAGGTGCAACTGGGTGAGCGAAACTCTTATAATCAAATTAGTCGTATTGACCAGATTGACGTCAATGATATGCAACTTTCCGGCAGTGGTTTTGGTAGTTTCAACAACCGCATGGACGTTGATCAAATCCAGTTTGAGGGCAAATATGAATTTGAAGCAGGTCATAGCATCGATTTTGGTATCGCCAGCGTAGAAGTCACTAATCGTGGGCAATCTACTTCTGTTCAACGTAACAGCTGGAGCGGTGTCGGCACTCCCGGCGACATTGCCGACTTGTTGCGAGTCGAAACTATTGATGGCGTCTTTGATGGCATTGAAGGCAGTGGTGATCCTCGTCAGGTAACCGAATTCTTCACCTGGAACTTTGAAGACATGATTGAGCGCGGTGAACAATTGTTGCGCGATGGTTCTCACGGCGATGTGTCTGGAGACGGTGGCCCCTGTTTAACCGGTTTCTGCCCTTCTTATAATTTTGATCTGGATGAAGTTACCACTGAAAAATCCAATTCAATTTATATTCAGACACACTTTATAGCTGACTTCCAAGATATGACAGCAAACCTTTTCGTCGGCTTGCGTTATGAAGAAACAGAAGTGCACTCTGAGGCTCTGGTTCCTCTTTACGATAGGGTAGAGTGGAGTATCATTGACAACAGGTTTAACCTCTTTTTCCAAAAAGACGCGGACGATAATACTATCACCGGCTTCTCAGAGATTGACGGTAGTTATGACATGCTTCTGCCCAGTGTGGATTTCGATATTGAAGTATTGGAAGATGTCATTTTCAGAGCGTCATACAGTCTTACGATTACACGACCTGTATATAATGATCTTAAAGGTGCCTTAATCATCGATTATTTAGGATCAGATGGTGGAGGCGGTCGCAGGGGTAATCCACAACTCTTACCCATGGAATCATCGAATATCGATTTATCGTTAGAGTGGTATTACGGCGATGCGAGTTATGCCTCGATTGGATACTGGACTAAAGACGTAGAAAATTTCATCAACAGTCGAACCTTTGAAGAACAGCCACTGTTTACCGATCTTAATACACCGTTTGAAGGGAATTTATATAATAAAGCTGTTGAAGCGATTACAGGTGGCGATCCTCAATTCGATTTTGACAATGCAGATGTTAATGCCTATTTTGTAGAAAATTTTGCCGATGAACCCAATGTAGAAATTGTCGGTGAAGGAGAAGACGCAGAAGCGACCATTATAGGTTTAGGGGCTGATCCGGTGGCACTATTTGATGTAACCATCCCGGTTAACGAGAGAAGTACCAAAGTGAAGGGCTGGGAAATGGTGGTCCAGCATACCTTTGATTCAGGTTTTGGTTTTCAAGCGAATTACACGATCGTTGATGGGGACTTGGAATACGACATTAACCTCAATGAAGAGCAGTGGGTGGTGCCGGGCATGAGTGATACCGCCAATCTGGTAGCATTCTATGAAAAAGATGGTTTGCAGGCGCGAATAGCGTATAACTGGCGTGAGAAATATCTACAATCTGCCGCTCAAAGTCCGCGATTTATTGAAGAATATTTCCAATGGGATTTCAACGTTAGTTATGAAATCAACGATAATTTAGCGGTGTTTGTTGAGGGCATTAATTTAACAGAAGAAGACCAACGTATACATGGTCGATCAAGTTATCAGGTGCGACAGTACTCTGTTGGTCACGCCAGGTATAATATTGGTGCAAGATACGTTTTCTGATTAGCCAGTTAGATTTTTAAGCTGCAATGAGATCAAAAAAGCCACTGAATTCAGTGGCTTTTTTTAACACAAATTTTTACACTACAACTACACACTCATAACCATGAGTGGTCGTAAAATTGAATTAATGTAGGTTAAGGAGTCATATGACCAAACATGTATTACTCGATAATGTGACCCATAAAGATTTAAAAATCATTACACAACGAGGGGCAAAATATGGCGATAATATTCCGTCTGTACTTACCTTTCCCTCTGAATTTAAAGATATTCAAACCCATTACCCTATTTGTTTCAGTCAAGACCCGAGCACAGAAAAATTTCATGCTATAGCGTTGATGGGTTTTGAAGATAACGAAAACTTATTCTTAGATGGCGATGTTTGGGACGCCAGTTATATTCCCTTAATGATCCAGCGTCAGCCTTTTTTAGTCGGCTTGCCCCAGAGTCGACAATCTAACGGCGAATCCAGTCAGTTAATGGTGCATCTTGATATGCATAACCCTAGGGTCAGCACGACTCAAGGACAAAGCGTATTTTTGCAACATGGGGGTAATTCAGACTATCTACAAAGTATCAGTTCCATTCTAGAGGCGCTGTATGCCGGACAGGAAGAAAGCCGTGTCTTTTTTGATATCCTGCTCAACTATGAGTTGATGGAGCCTTTTACCCTAGAGATAAAATTAGATGATGGTTCAAATAATAAGTTAACCGGTTTTTATACTATTAACGAAGATAAACTCTCAGCCTTGCCTAGTGAGATACTCAGTAAACTTATGGTAAACGGCTGGTTGGGGTCTATTTATATGGTGATTGCATCTACGGCGAATTTTCGAGCCCTTATAGAACGCAAAAATCGTCAGTGCACTGTTTCGTCAATAGCCAGTGTCTAATCGAATGATCTTAGCTAATGTTCAATCTCTATGTTGACCATAGATAAAAAAATCAAGGAAATCACAGGCTGTTCAGCAAATGATATTCCTGAGCATATTTTAACAGCAACCGAACCTTTGGTGTTAAAGGGCCTAGTGGCCCATTGGCCCATAGTTCAGGCTGGTGCAAAGTCGGTGCGAAATGCCGCCGATTATTTAACTCAGTTTTATCAGAACAAACCGGTCACAGCGGCAGTAGGCGCACCTGAGAATAAAGGACGTATTTTTTACAACGACGACCTGAGCGGATTTAACTATCAGTCTCATAGTACCAACCTCAATAGTCTGTTGGATAAAATATGTCAGCATCAAAATGACACTGCATCTCCGACTATTTATGTGGCGTCAACATTAGTCGACACTTGGTTACCTGGTTTCAGAGCCGCTAACGATATAACCCTCAGCGATCCAAACCCTTTAGTGAGTATTTGGATGGGTAACCGCAGTCGAATTGGCGCTCATTATGACCTGCCAGATAATATGGCGTGTAATGTGGTGGGCCGGCGAAGATTTACTTTATTTCCTCCAGAACAACTCGGTAATTTGTACTCCGGACCATTGGATGTGGCGCCTGGTGGTGTACCCATTAGTTTGGTGGATTTTCATCAACCTGATTATGCGAAATTCCCGAAATTCCGTCAGGCGTTGGCAGCTGCGCAAGTAGCCGAACTTGAGCCTGGAGACGCGATATTCATTCCGAGCATGTGGTGGCATCATGTGGAAAGTCTTGATGCCTTTAATGTGTTGGTTAATTATTGGTGGCGCCAGTCTCCCTCCTACATGAGCACACCCATGAATACGTTATATCATGCGTTACTGACTATTCGAGATTTACCCCCTGATCAAAAACAAGCCTGGCAGGATATTTTCGAGCATTATGTGTTTAATGCCGACGAACATACCAATGCTCATATACCCAAAAATAGCCAAGGTTTTCTGGCTCCCATTGATGAAGATATGGCCAGAAAATTACGCGCATTGTTACTCAATAAATTAAATCGCTAGGGGAATATTTGGTGAATACCAGTCAGGTTAAAAAAGTGGTAATAGCAGGTGGTGGCACAGCTGGTTGGATGGCGGCGGCCGCTTTGAGTAAACTACTGGGCAAAAATCTTGATATCACCTTAGTCGAGTCTGATGAAATTTCAACTATAGGAGTGGGTGAAGCCACCATTCCGCCCTTATTAACCTTTCACAAGTTATTGGGCATAAAAGAGCAAGATTTTATGCTGGCCACCCAAGCCACTTTTAAGTTAGGTATCGAATTTGAAAACTGGCGTAATGGTCAGGACAAGTACATACATTCCTTTGGTGCCGTTGGACGTGACTGTTGGGCTTGCGGTTTTCAACATTTTTGGCGTAAGGGTCATGACTTAGGCATAAGTGGTGACTATGGTCAGTACTGTCTAGAACTTGAAGCGGCCAAGGCCAATAAATTCGCCCACCTAAAGCAACCTGTTGTGCGATATGCCTATCATATTAATGCCACCTTATATGCCAAGTTTTTACGCCAATTCAGTGAAAAACTCGGGGTTAAGCGTATTGAAGGTAAAATAGAAAAGATAGAAAACAATGATCACAGCGGCATGATTGAATCCCTTGAATTAGCTTCAGGCCAGCAAATACAGGGTGACTTATTTATCGATTGCACCGGATTCCGTGGTTTATTGATCGAACAAAACTTACATGCAGGTTACGAAGACTGGTCCCACTGGTTACCCTGCGACTCTGCTGTGGCTGTGCAAACAAAAGCCACCAGTGATCCCATTCCTTATACCCGTTCTATTGCCCATAAAGCCGGCTGGCAATGGCGTATCCCCTTGCAATCAAGAGTGGGTAATGGTTTGGTGTATTGCAGTCGTTATTACTCAGAACAACAAGCGACGCAGAGTCTGTTAGAAAACATAGACGGCGATACACTTACAGACCCTCTACACATAAAGTTTCGTACTGGCCAAAGGCGCAAACATTGGAGCAAAAATTGTGTGGCATTGGGGCTTTCAGCTGGATTCATCGAGCCTCTTGAGTCAACCAGTATTCACCTTATTCAGCGCGGTATTTTGCGTTTAATTCAACTATTTCCAACTAATGGTATTAATGCCGCCGATAGCGAAGAATTTAATCGTCAGACTAATTTGGAAACGCAGTCCATTCGAGATTTTATAATTTTGCATTACCATGTGAACGAAAGGCAAGATAGTCGCTTCTGGCGTTATTGTCGCGATATGTCAATACCAGACACACTGGCTCACAGAATTGAATTATTCAAGGAAGGCGGGCGATTTTTTCATGAAGGAGATGAGTTATTTGGAGAATTTTCCTGGACTCAGGTTATGCTTGGCCAAGGGATCATGCCCAGAAGTTACCACCCTATAGTTGACTTAATGAGTGCTAACGAACTCAAGGCGTTTTTGGATAATATTCGAACACCCATTAAGCAGGCGCTTGATGCCATGCCTTTACATCACCAATATATACAGCGTTACTGTAAAACGGATTAAAATACCTGTTCACTCAACCTACTACTCTGTATGGCTTGTCAATGGGGGGTTCGGCTAACTTACAGATACTCGAACTAAAAAATTGACATAAATTTAACGTTCGAGTCATTCATCAGGACGACTTCTTTTTCACCATCTATTAACGTTCTCTCTTAGTAAGATAGAATGAATCCCAACTAAAATCGGCGTTTCAAAAAATAGGATTGGGCATGAGTGAATAGGTTACATGCCAAATAGGATTCAACAGCAAATATCAATCTAGAGAGTTAAAGAAGTGAAAAAAATGTCAAAAACTAAACTTTTGTTACTTTCACTCAGCGTTTTTATTTTATCTGCATGTGGTGGTGGTAGTTCTGACACTCCAACTCCAACTCCACCGCAAACACCAACACCAACACCAACGCCAACGCCAGAGAATGGAGGTATATTAGTGTTCAGTGAGACCGCTGGATTTAGGCATGAGTCGATTTCAGACGGCCAAACTATGTTGTCATCGATCGCCAACGAAAATGGCTGGGAAATCGACTTTACTGAAGACAGTAGTCAGTTTAATGCAACTAATCTTAGCCAGTATTCTGTTGTGGTCTGGCTCAATACAACCGGAGATGTATTAACTAACCCCAGATCTGCTTAAGCAACGATCATAGCGTTAAGCTCTACGTCAGTTAAATTAAGGGATGGCTTATCTTTCTTTAAGCAATAAGCTACTAATCCTG
>Ga0209119_1000758_pt1 | contig 33001 bp, 33 predicted proteins | sample COG_03_FD_184747 | JGI IMG/M metagenome (GOLD analysis project Ga0209119, IMG submission 184747) | Pelagic Microbial community sample from North Sea - COGITO 998_met_03 (SPAdes) (version 2) | ecosystem: Environmental > Aquatic > Marine > Neritic zone/Coastal water | place: Helgoland, sampling...
TTGAGGTGAAAAGCGGAAAGCGCACCCGATCAAAATCACTACGTGTTTATGTCGACCGCTATGCGCCACAGAAAACCATTAAGTTGGTGGGGTCTACGGGGTTTGTAGATGATCCAAAGGCCTTGGTTCTGCCGCTGTACTTTGCATCAAAAGTAACACAGCTGGCCTAGGCTGCGATGCTTGTATGTGATAAAGGCTATTATCAAATCGTAGATCAGCCTATTCCGAAGTTTAGGGATCTATAAAAAGGCATTTTTCTGCAAAGATTTTCTGTTTTTGCGTAACAATTTAACATAGGAAAATTAATGTGAGTATTTGTGCAGTCATTATGGCGGGAGGTTCAGGGACTCGACTTTGGCCGCTATCCAGAGCGGCGCATCCAAAACAATTTCTTAGGTTGCATGGTGAAGGTAGTATGCTTCAAGAGACTCTTAAGCGTCTTTCGGGGTTAGATATCCAATCCTCCACCACTATTTGTAATGAGGAGCACAGATTCTTTGTTGCAGAGCAGCTTCGTGAGATTGACAAACTAGGGACCATTATTCTTGAGCCGGTTGGCCGAAACACAGCGCCTGCAATTGCTCTAGCTGCGCTCACAGTCGAAGATGATCCATTGCTCCTGGTCCTTGCTGCTGACCATGTCATACAAGATGAGACTGCTTTCAATGCGGCTGTGATGCGAGCTGTTCCTCTTGCAGAAACTGGGAAGCTCGTAACTTTTGGGATTGTGCCAACCCAGCCGCATACAGGCTATGGCTACATTAAGCGGGGCAAAGATCTAGGTGAAGGTTTTGAGGTAGATGCGTTTGTGGAGAAGCCAAGTTCAGATATCGCCCAAGATTATTTTTCTTCAGGCGACCACTACTGGAATAGCGGTATGTTCTTATTTAGGGCAAGTACATATCTTGAAGAGCTAAAAAAGTTCCGTCCCGACATTCTGGAGCAATGTAAGGCATCAGTGATGGATGTTAAGGTTGATCTTGATTTTGTGCGAGTTAATAAAGAAATGTTTGAGTCATGTCCTGCTAAATCTGTCGATTATGCTGTGATGGAGAAAACCACACACGCAGTTGTTGTGCCGATGGATGCTGGTTGGAGTGATATAGGCTCTTGGTCATCACTTTGGGATATTAGTGAAAAAGATAGCGAAGGGAATTCCACTCATGGCGATGTGATTGTTTGCAATACTCAGAACTCGTATGTAAGAGCGGACAATAAGTTAGTAGCGGTCATTGGCGTTGATGATTTGGTTGTTGTTTCTACCAAGGATGCCCTCTTGGTTGCCCATAAAGATAGTGTTCAGGATGTAAAACTTGTAACTGAAACGTTGAAGGCCAAGGCGCGGAGTGAGTGGGAGTTAAGCCGTGAAGTTTATCGTCCATGGGGAAAGTACGATTCTATTGATATTGGCGAGCGGTATCAGGCTAAGCGAATTACGGTTATGTCAGGCGCAAAATTAAGTGTGCAAATGCACCATCATAGATCAGAGCATTGGGTTGTCGTTTCCGGAACGGCCAGGGTAAGAAATGGTGATAAAACATTTTTACTTTCCGAGAATGAATCTACTTATATCCCGGTTGGCGTTATTCACTCTCTAGAAAACCCTGGAAAGGTTGATCTTGAACTGATCGAGATTCAGACCGGCACGTATCTTGGTGAAGATGATATTGTTAGGTTTGAGGATAATTATGGTCGTGTTGTAAAACCTAATGGATGATAAAAAACTTAAAATTTTTAGGAAAATTTGACGATGTTGAACGATAAAACGGTGTTAATAACTGGTGGCACAGGATCTTTCGGTAAAAAGTTTATTGAAACAATTTTAGCAAGATATTCAAATGTCAAAAAGATCATTATCTTTTCACGGGATGAGCTCAAGCAATCTGATTTAAAGCAAAAGTATCCCTCCAGTACTTATCCTCAGTTACGTTTTTTTATTGGCGATGTGAGAGATAAGGACCGACTAACAAGGGCTTGCGAGGGCGTCGACGTAATTATTCATGCGGCGGCCATCAAACAAGTAGACACAGCAGAATACAACCCAACAGAATGTATTCGTACTAATATTGATGGTGCTGAAAATGTTATCCATGCGGCTCTTGATTGTGGAGTAAAGAATGTTGTGGCGTTGTCCACGGATAAAGCTTGCGCTCCGATCAACCTTTATGGAGCGACCAAGTTAGTGTCTGATAAGTTATTTACGGCCGCCAATAATATTAGAGGCTCCAAAGATATTAAGTTTAGTGTAGTGCGATATGGCAACGTTATGGGTTCACGAGGTTCGGTGATTCCATTTTTCATGAATAAAAAGAGTGAAGGTATTCTTCCAGTTACTCACCCAGAAATGACTCGGTTTAATATATCATTACAGGCCGGAGTGGATATGGTTATGTATGCACTCGAGCATCATTTGGGTGGCGAAATCTTTATCCCTAAGATTCCGTCTTATCGTATTTTAGATATTGCTGAAGCGGTCTCACCTGGTTGTGAAACTCCCATTGTTGGCATAAGACCTGGCGAAAAATTGCATGAAGAGATGATAACGGACACTGATTCTCTTAATACAATTGACCTTGGTAAATATTATGCCATTCTTCCCTCGGTCTCGTTTACTTGTTCTGAGGATGACTATCTATTGCATCATAAAGCTACGAAAGTTCCCTTTGGATTTAGATATAACTCAGGAACAAATGATGAGTGGGAGACTGTGGATAGCTTGCGTGATCTAATAATAGAACATGTTGATGCAAACTTTGAGGCATAGTGACTAGAATGATTCCTTATGGAAGGCAAGATATTTCTCAGGAGGACATTGATGCTGTTGTCGATGTTCTTAAGTCTGATTTTTTAACTCAGGGCCCCAAAGTGCCCGCTTTTGAGAGTGCGCTCACTTCGCATACTGGGGCTAAGTATGCTTTAGCAGTCAATAGCGCTACATCAGCACTCCATATTGCTTGCATGGCATTGGAGTTAGGCGAAGGTGATTGGTTGTGGACTTCTCCTAATACTTTCGTGGCATCAGCCAATGCTGGATTGTATTGTGGTGCTAAAGTTGATTTTATAGATATTGATTCTAGAACATACAATCTATGTCCCAACAAATTAGAAAAAAAATTACAAATTGCAGACTTGGATGGTTGTCTTCCTAAAGTTTTAGTCCCCGTTCATCTCTGCGGTCAGCCATGTGACATGAAGAGAATTAGAGAATTATGCAACAAGTATAATGTAAAAATTGTTGAAGATGCTTCACATGCAATTGGAGGATCCTATCAAGGCGCACCCATTGGCAACTGTAAATATTCCGATATCACCGTGTTTAGTTTTCATCCTGTTAAAATTGTAACTACTGCGGAGGGTGGCGCTGCTCTAACAAATGATCATGAACTGGCAGCAAAGATGGCTCTGTACCGAAGTCATGGTATTACACGAAATCATGATGAGATGACCGAGATCTCACATGGAGCTTGGTATTATCAGCAAATCACATTGGGTTATAATTATCGAATGACGGAGCTGCAGGCAGCGCTCGGGAGTTCGCAAATGACGCGTCTTACAGAGTTTGTTACAACACGTCACAAAATAGCCGAACGTTATAATTTTTTACTCAAAGATCTTCCAGTTCAAATCCCTTATCAGCTTGAAAATACATATTCTGGGCTGCATCTTTATGTTATTCGATTGAAGTTAGATGAGATTTCGGTAACACACAACGAAGTGTTTGGTGAGCTAAGAGCTAACCAAATTAATGTGAACCTTCATTACATTCCAGTGCATATACAGCCTTATTATAAAGCCATGGGCTTTAGATACGGAGATTTTCCCGCCTCTGAACAATATTACAAAGAGGCGATTAGTTTACCTATGTACCCTGGTTTATCCCAAAGTGACCAGGACAAGGTTGTGCGCGTTTTAACTTCCTCATTGGCTAATAAATGAAATTAGCACTGGGCACTGCTCAATTCGGTATGTCGTATGGAATTAATAATATGGCTGGTCAGGTATCTCAACACGCTGCCCAGAAAATATTACAATATGCCAGTTTGGTTGGCATTCATACAATTGATACGGCTATTGCTTACGGCAGTAGTGAGCAATGCTTAGGGCTGGCCGCAGTAGATGCCTTTGAGGTTATTACGAAACTGCCCTCGATACCTGACAGCTGTGATAACGTTGAGGATTGGGTGTTGGGAGAAGTTGAGGGTTCTTTAAATCGTCTCGGCATTAGGTGTTTACATGGCCTTATGCTGCATCGTCCAGATCAGTTATATGGGCGGATGGGTGAGAGAGTCCTTGCATCATTGATGCGCCTAAAAGAAGCGGGTTTGGTTAGAAAAATCGGTGTGTCGGTCTACGATCCTGGCGAGTTTGATCAGCTATTTAGTCTGGCAGACTTTGGTATTGTGCAGTGCCCTCTAAATCTTATGGATCGCCGGTTAGTCGATTCTGGATGGTTGCAAAAACTCACACTGAAAAGTGTTGAAGTGCATACGCGGTCCAGCTTTCTTCAAGGATTATTACTCATGGAAAGGGGGGATATACCCAGTAAATTCGAGATCTGGAAATGTTATTGGGATAGATGGGACGAATGGGTGCGAGATAATAATGTCACACGGCTACGCGGCTGTCTGTCATATTGTCTTTCCCATAAAGGTGTTGACAGAGTTGTGGTTGGGGTGGATAACAAATCTCAGCTTGAAGAGATTGTAGCGGCCTCTAACGCCAAAGTTATAGATTCTTTTCCGGATTTAACCTGTAGTGATCCAAATTTAATTAACCCGGCTAATTGGTAATTTTGATGAAAGTAGTTGCTATTGTTCAGGCTAGAATGGGATCAAGCCGTCTTCCTGGCAAAGTAATGAAGCGAATTGTCGAGAAGCCCGTGATAGAGATTCTACTCGAGCGCTTGGATATGTCGACCGAGATCGATCAAATAGTAGTTGCTACTTCCTTAGATCCTAAAAATATAGAGCTTAAAAATCATGTCACTAGCTTAGGTTTTGGTTGCCATATGGGCAGTGAAGACGATGTGCTGGGTCGCGTCTATGATGCTGCGAAGAGTTTTCATGCTGATATTGTCATTAGAATCACAGGCGATTGCCCATTCGTAGATCCTGGATTAGTAGATTCAATTGTTAGAGAATTTAAAAGCTCCAGTGCTGACTATGTTGCCAATATTAATCCACCAACATACCCAGACGGGCTAGATGTTGAAGTATTTTCCTTTTCTGCGCTTGAAAAGGCTCATAAGGAAGCAACGACTGATTTTGATAAAGAGCATGTTACGCCCTTCATTCGAAGTTCTGATTTATTCAAGATCAGTAATTTTGAGTTTGAAAAAGATCTCTCGGCGCTGAGATGGACTCTGGACGAGCTTGCGGATTTTGTTGTAATAGATAGAGTATTTAACTATTTCAAGCCTGACATTCACTTTAGTTGGCTTGATGTCTTATCGTTGTATGAGGATAACGCAAATTTATTTTCCGCGAACGAAAAAATTGTGAGGAATGAGGGATCTAAAATGGGATCTGGACAGAAGTTATGGAAGCGGGCTAAGAACGTTATTCCCGGTGGAAATATGTTGTTATCTAAGCGACCAGAGATGTTTTTGCCCGACTTGTGGCCTTCATATTTTGAAAAGGCAAAGGGTTGCGAAGTGTGGGACATGGATGGCAATAAATATATCGATATGTCTATTATGGGTATTGGAACTAATATTCTTGGCTATGGACATGATGAAGTTGATGAGGCGGTTCTGCGTACTGTGCAAAAAGGGAATATGTCCACATTGAATTGTCCTGAGGAGGTATATCTCGCTGAACGATTGGTCGAGATGCATCCTTGGGCAGATATGGTCAGGTTCGCTCGAACGGGTGGTGAGGCCAATGCAATAGCTATTAGAATTGCTCGAGCGGCTAGCGGTAAATCTAATGTAGCATTTTGTGGCTATCATGGCTGGCATGATTGGTATTTGGCAGCAAATCTAGGTGCGTCAAATGGCCTAGACGGTCAATTACTGCCGGGACTTGAGCCTAATGGAGTCCCTAAAAATTTAGAAGGTACCGTGTTTCCGTTCGAATATAACGATTATGAAGGTTTGAAGGAAATAGTAGAAAAACATGATATCGGTGTTATAAAAATGGAAGTCATAAGAAATTTTGGTCCTTCAGATGACTTTCTAAAAAAAGTTAGAGCGTTGGCAACAGATAGAGGTGCGGTGCTGATTTTTGACGAGTGCACATCTGGCTTTAGGGAGACCTTTGGCGGTATCCATAAGCTTTATGATGTAGAACCGGATATTGCTATGTTTGGCAAGGCTATGGGGAATGGTTACGCGATAACGGCAACAATTGGTCGTAGAGAGGTCATGGAGGCTGCTCAATCCAGCTTCATCAGTAGTACATTTTGGACTGAGCGGATTGGATCAGTTGCTGCCCTTAAAACATTAGAAGTTATGGAAAGAGATGAGAGTTGGGTCAAAATTACCAAAACTGGTGAGTTTATGAAGTCCGGTTGGCAAACTTTAGCTGATAAATATAATTTGACTATTAGGCAGGCGGGCTTAAACGCTCTTGCTACTTTTTCGTTTGACTCCCTCGATGCGCTAAAATATAAAACTTTGATCACTCAGGAAATGTTGCATGCAGGCTATCTCGCAGGAACTAGTTTCTATGCCTGCACGCAACATACAGAAGCCCAACTGGACGCTTATTTCGAGTGTCTTGATCCTGTATTCAGGCTTATTAAGGAGTGTGAGACTGATAGGGATATCGATCACGTTTTGAAAGGGCCGGTTTGCCATGCCGGATTTAAGCGGCTAAATTAAAAATGAAAGTTGTCTTTAGAGCGGATGCATCGACTGCTATGGGGACCGGTCACATTATGCGATGCCTTACGTTGGCAAATACTTTACACAAAGCGGGTGTAGAGTGTCACTTTGTATGCCGAGATCATCCTGGCAACTTAGGCCATCTTATTGCTGAACAAGGACATTATGTTCACTTCCTTGCGGTACGTCATGTTAGTCCGTTGGGCTTTAAATCCACATATGCATCTTGGCTCGGTGCTACCGAGAGTGATGATGCGTCGGAATTTTTAGATATATCTGAGAGAATTTCTCCAGATTGGGTTGTGGTTGACCATTATGGTATCGGCCACCTCTGGGAATCGGCAATATACTTTCTTGATGTTAGGCTTTTGGTGATAGATGATCTTGCTGATCGCAAACATAACTGTGATGTCTTACTCGACCAAAATTTCGGTCGGAAGCCACAAGATTATCAGCCTCTAGTCCCTAGAAGAGCAAGGCTCGTACTGGGGACGCAATACGCACTGTTAAGGCGTGAGTTTTATACCTCGCGTCCTATAAGTCTTGCCCGCCGTAAACACCCTGTGTTTAAAGTGGTATTGATCTCTCTTGGTGGTATAGATGCTGGCGACTCAGCATCGAAGGTGCTAGCTGATATGGAGCATATTGATTTCTCAGATGATATGAAGATTTTAATTGTTGTTGGTACCCAGAGTCCCCACGTTAAAAATGTTCGCGCGGTTGCCGAGCGCTCTCGTTTTAAGGTTGAGGTCATTGTTGGTCCTTCAAATATGGCAGAATTAATGTGTCAGGCTGACATTGCTATAGGTGCAGCTGGGGCCACGTCGTGGGAGCGATGTTGCCTTGGGATCCCTACGATTTTATTCTCAATAGCGAGAAACCAAGACCTTATTGCACAAAATTTGAAAGAGGCTGGTGCAGCGATTGTTATCAAAAATCCGGGAGATTTGAAGGCGCTGAAAGATGCATTTCAATTGATACAAATAAGGAAAAATTATAAATGTTTAAGTAGTAATTCGGCTGAATTAGTTGATGGGTGCGGTGTTGATAGGATTGCCTCAATAATATGTAGTGGAGAATAATTTGAAAATATCAATTTTGTGTAGCGATGATGAACATCCGGTTAACTCTGCGCTCGCTATTTGGATAAATCGAAATAAAGTTGACAATGAAATTTTATTGGCTAGGACTAAAAATGAACTAAAGTTTGGGGATATCTTATTCCTTGTTTCGTGTAACGAAATAATAGACAAATGCGTTAGAGATAAGTTCAAAGCGACTTTGGTTTTACATGCTAGTGACCTACCGGAGGGACGAGGATGGAGTCCCCATATCTGGAAAATCATTGAGGGTAGCAGCGAAATTGTGGTCTCGCTGATAGAGGCCGAAGACGCTGTAGATAGTGGTCGTATATGGAGAAAGAATAAAATCAATGTCCCCAAACACGCGTTGTGGGATGAAATAAATGCGTTGATATTTGATGCGGAATTGGACCTCATGGACTTTGCTATTCAGGAATATTTCTCTGTTGAGCCCTATGAACAAAGCCATATACCACCTAGTTACTATCCAAAGCGTTCTCCCGGTGACAGCAGGCTTGATCCAAGTCACTCCATCGAATCTCTCTTTAATCAGATACGTGTGTGCGATCCAACAAGATTTCCCGCAAAATTTGAGCTTTTCGGGCAGGACTATAAAATTATTTTAAAAAAAATCGGCGGTCAAAAAAATGATTATTGACGGAAGAAAAATTGGAGCATCCGAGATGCCATACATCATAGCTGAAATGTCAGCTAATCATAATGGTGATATAGAAAATGCTTTTAGAATCATTGAGCAGGCAAAAAAAAACGGCGCCAGCGCAGTAAAAATTCAAACTTACACGGCAGATACACTAACGCTTAAATCTGAGCTGCCTGACTTTGTTATTTCCGATGGACTTTGGGCTGGACGGACACTTTATGATCTATACGAATGGGCTCACACACCGTGGGATTGGCATGAAAGTCTGTTCAACTATGCTAGAAAAGTTGGTATTACAATGTTTAGCTCTCCTTTTGATTCTACAGCTGTTGATATGTTGGAGGATCTCAATGCTCCTGCTTATAAAATTGCATCCTTCGAAGTAATTGATTTGGCTTTAATAAAGTATGTGGCTAATACCGGAAAGCCAATGATCATATCTACTGGGATGGCTGATGGTGACGAGATTGGCGAGGCCGTGGAGACAGCGAGAGCGGGTGGGTGTAAGGAGCTTGCTTTATTGCATTGTGTAAGCGGTTATCCGGCGCCATCAGAGGACTATAATCTTATTACACTGCCTGATATCGCATCCAGGTTCAACTTAATCACAGGGTTGTCTGACCATACCCTTGATAATAGTACTGCTATAGCTGCGGTTGCTCTAGGTGCTTCGATTGTGGAAAAGCATTTTACTCTAGATCGCAATGGTGGTGGCCCTGACGATAGCTTCTCGTTAGAGCCGTCAGATTTGCTAGATTTATGCAGAGACTCAGAAACCGTCTGGCGTGCTTTAGGAAAGGTAAATTATGGTAGAAAATCTAGTGAAATAGAAAACCTAAAATTCCGACGATCGTTGTACTTTGTGAAGGATGTGAGCAAAGGTGAGATGATTACCGCGGATATGGTTCGGAGTGTAAGGCCTGGCTATGGGCTCCCTCCAAAGGAGCTTGAAGGAATGCTTGGTAAAAGGCTTAAAAAGAATGTGTTTTTTGGAGAAGCGGTTACGAACGTTGCTTTTGACTGAGTGTAATTATAGAAATCAACTTTAGGACCTTATTGTTTAGAGGTTGTAGGATGGAAACTAAATCGCAGAATAAGACTTTATTAAGTTACTAAATCAGGAAGTTTACTCATGAGAATTATTGCAACAATTGAGGCTCGGATGTCATCCTCTAGATTGCCAGGAAAGCCACTACTAAAAGCCGCGGGTAGCACTATGTTAGAACACCTAGTTGGTAGACTAAAAGCTGTGTCTTCTATTGATGGGGTTGTTCTTGCAACAACTTCCAATGCTGCTGATGACCCGCTTGCAGAGCTAGCAAAATCTATTGGAATTGGTGTGTTCAGAGGTAGTGAGCATGATGTTCTTAATCGGGTAATCGGTGCTGCGTCGAGCGCTGGGGCGGAAGTTGTTGTAGAGATTACGGGAGATTGTCCCATTATAGATCCCGACCTTGTGGAGCAAACTATCCAAATGTTTAAAGCACATGATGTAGATTATGTCAGTAATTGCCATGTGCGATCGTTTCCAGATGGTATGGATGTGCAGGTAATGCTCTTAGATACTCTAAAAAGCTCAGCAGCTATGACCGATAGTGCTCTAGATTTAGAGCATGTGACTTTGCATATCAGGAATAATCCGAAATTGTTCTCTCGAGTGAATTTAGTGGCGCCTCCTAACTTATGGTGGCCTGAGCTTGGTCTCACTCTTGATGAGCAAAGTGACTATGAATTAATTTCGGCCGTGATTGATTTTTTTGAGTCTAAAAATAGAATGTTTTCATGCTTAGACGCAATCAACTACTTAAAGGACAATCCTAGCCTTTTAGATCTTAATAAAGACATTCTTCGGAAAGGCGATTCTTAAGTGCAGAAAGTCGCGGTTGTTTGTCACGATGCCGGTGGGGCAGAAGTTGTAAGTAATTGGATGGAGGAATCAACCAGTTTCAAGTTTATGTCTCTACTTGCGGGTCCTGCGTTAAGGATTTTTACGGATAACCTTCGGAGCGCTAATTGCTCAAATTGTGATGATCTTGATAATCTTGTTGCAGAATGTGATTGGCTGCTGTGTGGGACGAGTTGGCAGTCCAGTATTGAATTGGATGCAATTAAAAAATTTCGTTCTGCAAATAAAAAAACGGTAGCTTTTCTTGATCATTGGGTGAATTATGAAGAGCGTTTTGAGATCGGTTCTAAACTAGTTTTACCTGATGAAATATGGGTTGGCGATCACTACGCGTTTCAGATCGCTAATGAAAAATTTAAGACTACTCCAGTAATTAAGGTGGGAAATGCCTACTTCAATAAAATTAAAAATCAGTTCTTAGATCTTAGTTCTAAAGGTCCTCAGGATAAAATTAGCTGCCTTTACGTGTGCGAGCCTATCAAAGAACACGCTTTCCTGAAGTATGGAGATGCGCGTTACTGGGGTTATACGGAAGAGGATGCACTCGAATATTTCTTAACCCATAGGCTGTATATTTCTAATCATATTGAAACCGTCGTGATTCGACCACACCCATCAGAAAGGTCTGATAAATATAATTGGGTACTAGAAAAATATGGGGATGAGATTAACCTTGAAATTGGTGGAAAGCTATCAATCTCAGAGGAAATTAGTAATAGTGTTTTAGTTGTCGGATGTGAATCAATGGCGATGGTTTTGGGCCTATTAGCAGATAAAGTGGTGATATCGAGTATCCCACCCGGTGGTAAATGCTGTAGTCTTCCTCATAAGGAAATCAAGAGTCTTCAAAATGTCGTCAGGAAGAATAATGCCTCGGAAGTATAGATGCCTTCTAATTGGCCTTGGCCAAATTGGTATGGGATATGATTTTAAGCTTGATCCTACTGAATTCATCTTAAGCCATGCACAAGCGTTCTACAATCATATAGACTTTGAGTTGGTCGGCGCTGTCGATAGAGATTCCTCAAGACTCCAAAGCTTTAGGTCAAAATTCGACAGGCCTGCATACGCCGAAATAAGTGAGGCTCTGCAGTATCAGAGTCCTGACATCGTTATCATCGCAACTCCGTCGGACTCTCATGGATCGGTGTTAGATGAAGTGTTTAAACACATAATTCCGAAAGTGATTGTCTGTGAAAAACCTATCGATAACAGTCTCGACGTGGCCAAAAGAATGGTAAAGATTTGCGAGGATAATAATGTTCTTCTTTTCGTAAATTATATTCGCCGATCTGACCCAGGCGTTATTAAGGTAAAGGAAATGCTAGAGTCTGAGGTTATTAGAGCTCCTTTAAAAGCTTTTGTATGGTATTCGAAGGGCCTTATTAATAATGGCTCTCATATGTTCAATCTTCTTGAATACTGGTTGGGAAGATTAGTGGCCGTTAAGATGATAAGTGACAATAGAATATGGGATTATTCAGATCCGGAGCCTGATTTCAAAGTTGAGTTTGAAAAAGGTAGCGCCATTTTTTGTGCGTCTTGGGAGGAACATTTTTCACATTACGGTATCGAGCTGCTAAGCAGTTCCGGCCGGCTTGCTTATGATCGTGGTGGTAATTCAATTACATGGCAAGAAAGAACTTCTTTGGGCGTAAATAAATCAGGCCAGCTCCTTAGTGATGTTACAGAAACAATTCCAAATAATTTAAACCGCTATCAGTCCGTATTCGCCGACAACTTAGCGCTTGCTCTCAAAGGTAAAAATCATCATTTATGTACAGGCGAAGAGGCTTTACAAACATTGACTAACATTTTTAAGATTATAGATGAGGATTGTATATGACGCATGCACTATTGGCTCTTTTGGGTGGTAATAAATATATTGAAAAGTCCTTTGATTATTACCAATCTATAGGAAAAGAAGAGGTCGAAGCGGCTACGAAAGTCGTCGAAAGCGGTGTTTTATCACAGTTTATTGGTTCGCATGACAAAGACTTTTTAGGTGGCCCAAAGGTTAAAGAATTTGAGCGCCATTGCGAAAGTTTTTTCGATGTAAAGCACGCCGTGACTGTAAACTCTTGGACGTCCGGTTTGATCGCTGCTGTTGGGGCTATAAATATTGAACCAGGGGATGAGATTATTGTTACTCCATGGACCATGTGTGCAAGCGCCACGGCGATAATCCACTGGAATGCAATTCCAGTTTTTGCTGATATTGATCCAGAGACGTTTAATTTGGATCCTGCCTCCGTCGTAAAAAATATTACTCCTTATACTAAAGCCATTATGGCCGTTGATATTTTTGGTCAGTCCTGTGATATCGATGGTTTGCGAGCTATAGCTGATCAGTATAATCTGAAGCTGATTCTCGATACTGCCCAAGCGCCCGGAGCACTCTATAAAGGTAAATTCGCTGGCACAGTTGGTGATGTAGGTGGCTTTAGTCTTAACTACCATAAGCACATCCATACAGGAGAGGGTGGTGTAATCGTTACAAATGACGACGATATAGCGGAAAGACTTCAGTTAATCCGAAATCATGCTGAAGCTGTAGTGTCAGAAAAAGGACAGACTAACCTGACTAATATGGTCGGTTACAACTTCCGTTTGGGGGAAATTGAATGCGCTATCGGTATTGAGCAGCTGAAGAAACTAGATGGGCTTATAAAAACTAGACAGAGAGCAGCTGAGAGATTAGCTAAAGGACTTAATGGCTTTAGGGGGCTAAAGACACCTAAGATTCAAGACGGCTGTACTCATGTATATTACGTATTCGGCATGGTGCTTGATGTGAATGAGTTAGGTGTTTCTAGGGATAACATTGCTGACGCCCTCACAGCTGAGGGTGTGCAAGGCGTATGTCCCGGATATGCAAATGTACACCTTTTGCCTATGTATCAAAAGAAACAGGCTTATGGATCGACTGGATTTCCTTGGTCGGCAGAATTTTCTCGGCAAGATGTTAGCTACAGTAAGGGTATATGTCCGGTTGCCGAGGAACTACATGAAAAGACGTTTTTGGGGTTGGAAATGTGTGTGCTTGATCTGGCAGATTCAGATGTTGATCTGATTATCGGCGCTTTCGAGAAGGTTTGGGATCAGTTAGATTGCTTACGATAAACTGATTTATTAAGAAGTAAAACGCTCAACAGAAAACACCAGAGAGCACAGCATGTTAGCTATATTGGTATTTTTCCTCATCCCCGTAGTACTTATCGCGATTACATTAACGTTTGCTCGCAATATAGCTATTTATTGGGGAGTACTTACTTTGACACCCTTAATGAGTATGTATTTAGGAACATTTTTCTTACTTTTGGGCTCGCCCGAGTTCGTTCTTTCAATGCAGGCGAGTCTGATTGTTTCAATAATGACTTTTCTTCCTTTACTCCTCATTGTCACTGTTTTTTACTTTAATCCTAATATGCTAGTGACAACAGAATGTTTGGGTAACGAAAAAATAGCCCTGGAGAAACAGTTTGAGAAACTAAGTGCTCCCGTTGTAGTATTTTTCTTTATTTTAATGGGATACTCTCTGTTAGAGATGTTTCAGACTGGGAATTTTTTCCGCTCGTATTATACTAGGGCGGTCGGTTCTAATGACACTATGTTATTGCTCTTTACATATACATCCGGGATTCTTGCATTCTGTTTTTGTATGATGAAAAAACAAAGAGCGTTGTCATTGATCGTTATTTTATGTCTGTTGGTGTTAGGGAAGAAGCATCCAGTTTTATTTTGTGTATTGCTGCCAGTGATTTGGTCACTTCTCTATAGTCGATTGAACATATCAAGACTAATAGTTATCTCAATCGGTTCCTTTATTTTATTGTATGCCATTGCCATTGGTTTTGCTGATGGGAGAGATATTCCATTTTTTCTCCAGCTGGCGTCTACATTCGATTACATGATAAATTTCCAGTATTTTTTGGACACATATCCATTGGGTCAAAGTGGTGGAGATATATTTGTAACCGGGTTCTATAAATATTATCCAAGATATTTTTGGGTAGAGAAGCCAGAGATTTATGGCTTTGCACTCATCCATAGTTCTATCTATGCTGATGAGATAGCCAACGGGTTTTTTCCATCGGTTTTTGAGACCTATGCCATATGGCTTGCTGACTTCGGGTACCTCGGCGTTATCCCCTATACTATCAAGTGCTCGCTTACCCTCTTTATTGTTCTGTTAAAGGGTTTAAATAAAGATTACAGGCTATATATCATCCTAGGCTCAGTTGATATATTTAGTTTGTTCATTTTTTTATTCTTCAAGTGCATCTGGGTTACTGGTCCTAGACTCTTCAAAAATAATTTCACAATGTATCGCCGGGGTGCTAATTGAAGTATATAAAATCTATTGACGGCCTGCGCGGAATTGCCGTGCTTGCTGTATTGATTTACCATTTTTTCCCGTCATTGGCGTCGGGAGGGTTTCTAGGGGTCGATCTATTTTTTGTAGTAAGTGGATTTGTAATTACAAACCTACTCTCGAGGGATGGCATCGATTCGCCGAAAAAGTACCTTGAGTTTTTTGTCAATAGACTTTGGCGTTTGTACCCAAGTCTATTGGTTGTTGTTTTGATTACTTGGGTATCTTTTAGTCTTATATGGCCGGATAGCCTGAGTTATTTGTTAGCTGAAAGTAGTCTTAGTTCGTTGTTATTTTATTCAAATATATTCTACGGATTACAGGGTGGCTATTTCGACATTACAACTGAAATATTGCCCTTGCTGCATACTTGGAGTTTGTCCGTTGAGTGGCAATTCTATCTTTTTTTCCCCTTATTATTTTCCAAACCATTTTTTGGCAAGCGCTACCCGATAGTGGTGATTGCGGTTATCACCTGTGTTAGCCTTTATTTATGCCTTGAACTCTGGGGTTCTAGGCCGACATTGAATTTTTATGGAATTCAGTCACGTATTTGGCAGATGGGGCTGGGGGCACTGACATTTTTTTTAGTTGGTAGGTTGTTGGACAACAGAATAGTATTTGTGTGGGGTTTTTGGGCCGGCTTATTGGTTGTGCTCAATGCTTTAATTCTAGTGTTATACTTTGCATATTTTGATGCGAACGTCCCGTCACCAAGTCATTTTACTCTGCCGTTTGTGCTGTGTGTTTGTTTTTTGCTTGTATTGGTTACGTTATTTGACGATCAGATAAGTGCAGGTACTCCAACATTTTTAAATTATATTGGAAAGATAAGCTATAGCCTATATTTAGTTCATTACCCCCTAGTTTCTTATGTCAGATATTATGATCTAGGTTTTCAGTATGCATTAATTTTTATGGTTACTAGCGTAGGTCTTGCGATAGCCCTATATCAGTTTGTTGAGCATAGATTCAGAAAAGGATTGAGCCGCCGTCATGTCATAATAGCACCGCTAGCTCTGATGATTTCGGTTTCTCTTTATTGGTCAAACGCTCATATCAGTGCGCCGTCGTCCAGCATGGGCTATGACACCTATGTTAAGGAAGAATTTGATAAGCGTCTGTTGTTACCAAAGCCATTGAAGGTTTCAGCGGAATCGGAAATTTTAGTGATCGGTGACTCGTTTGCTCAAGACTTTGTCAACATACTGGTAAATACTACTGCTGGTCAGAAGCTTCATGTTGATACCTTTTACATTGCTTCTTGGTGCGGAAATCTAAACCTTCCGCGGTATGTCTTGGCGTCTTTTAACCCTCGAAGAGACAAAGTAAAAGAGTGTTTGTCGGCTCCTAATTATGAGAATTTGACAGGTTTGCAAAATTATCGGCACATTATATTAGCCTCTAATTGGCAAGCTTGGCACGTTCCTTTAATGGAAGAATCTATCAGAAATATATCCGAAAATAGTAACGCGGTTATTACAGTAGTTGGTAATAAAAGCTTTGGAAAGGTTAACCCTTTTCTTTTGGAGTCATTACCGGTTGAGCAGCGGTTACGGGCTTATAATCAACCATCTCCTGCTGCTATGCAGATTAATATAGATCTGGAGCGTTTGGTTAATGAGTTTGGAGCAATTACCTTTATTAATCCCAATGTGTTTTTTTGTGAAAATAACTCATGCCAACTTTTCGATGATGAGGGTAGGTTACTTTCTTATGACGGAGGTCACTTGACTAAAGATGGCGCAATATTTTTGGCCCAAAAAATGGATGCAACTGTCCAGAAAATATTAGGAAATTAAATGTTTTTACAGTCTGATTTATCAGTTGGTTTCGACTTTGGTTCTCTTAATATCTCTGGGTGCTTTTCAGCCGATGTTGAGGCGCTTAAAAGAGTATGTGCTTCGTTGTCCCAATCTGGGGCTTTGTCTCCAATTGCTGTTAGTGCTATTCGCGATTGCATCGTGGGAAAATATGTGGTTCAAATAACACGAAATGCTGACAGGGTTTGGATAAACGACCTTGTGTCTTCCTATAGGCATTATATCAATGATCACTCGGGCGAGGTCGTATCAGACTTTACAAGCTGCTATATGGAAAGTCAGTCTGTAAATCAAAGTCAGCTTAAGCGGATATATAAAAAGGGTTATACTCAAGGGCATAGGACCATTCTCGAAGGTATTTCTAAGTTTCATCCGGCCGCAGTTTATTATCAGAATAGCAAAGAGCAAGTTGTTGTTCCGCCTACTGAGTCGGTGTCAAAGATCACCGCAGAAGATATAAATAAATATTATATGAGATATTTTGAATCCCTTAAGACTAGACGAGTTGGTATCGCTTTTTCTGGTGGATTGGATTCGTTATATTTGGTTCATATGTGCTTGAAAAACGGAATTCAACCGGTGTTATACCACTTAAATTTGACGCCCAATGACAAGGACGCAAGTGAAGACTTATTAAAGGCATCAAAGAGTGCTGCATTATTGAAACTTCCGCTAAATATTATCGAGCTAAATAGGCAAAGTGTCTTTGAGAAAGTATCGTTTTATATCCAAGAGCATATTAATGATATCTCGTTCAGTTTTGTTGCGTTGCGTGAATTTATTAAGGAGATTGATCGAGAGGGTCATATTGATGTGTTACTGACAGGTCAGAACTCGGATTCGTTCATAAATTTCGGAGTAACTCGAGCTAATCATCCGATCGAAGCGCTATTATTATTTTTCTACAAAAAAATATTCCCTAAGCTTTTCTATCATGACCGCATTGGTCCCGTGTCGCGCTTTTTATTAAGAATTGGCTATAGTCTTCGTCGGATTCCGGTCACTGAAATTCCCAGGAGTAAAGTCGAATTCGTTGGTGGTCTTGAGTCTGATTTTCACTATTTTCCTTGTGTCCAAGCCACAGGGCCCTGTGATCTCCCCAAATATAGCCCGGAGTCAGCCGATAACTACTTTCGTTGGATGCTATGCAATAAGCTTACCAATCATATCGGTGGCAACCATTCCGTTGTCTGGAGCGATGACAGGACGCTTCGGTTGAACGTATTAATGCCGTTTAGCGAAGGATTCTTTTTGCAGATGGGCATGCAGCAAATGGCGAGTATGTCGGCGATCTTAGAGCCTAAGAAAATTTTAAAGCAAGCCAATATGGAGTTAAGTAATACTATCCAGATAGCAAACGAGTTATTTGTCGATAGAAACCTTTCTACAAATACCAGACCTAAACCCGTGGGAAATTTTACGGACTTATCCGATCCTATTGATAAATTTATCTTAGGTTTAAAGCTCAATAATTAACTATTTTGGAGAAGAAGTATGAAGAAAAAGGCATTAATAACCGGAGTTTCTGGACAAGATGGCGCTTACCTTGCTAAGCATTTACTTGATCTTGGTTATCATGTTGCAGGACTCGAACGAAGAACTGCCTCAAATGAAAATTTTAGACTCAAGTATCTTGGTATTGCCGAGCGAGTGCAGATGTTGCGGGTGGATATGTGTGATTACCCAACCATAACACAGATTATTCAAGAGAATCAGTTCGACGAAGTCTACAATTTGGCAGCACAGTCATTTGTTGGGTCTTCCTGGGATAGTCCAATAACGACGTCTAATATTAATTCAATTGCAGTCACCAATCTTCTTGATTCTATCAAGAGATTTTCTAGTCATACAAAAATTTATCAAGCCTCAACATCTGAGATGTTTGGCAAAATCATGGAGGAACGTCAGAGTGAGGACACCCCTTTTTATCCTAGGAGTCCTTACGGAGTATCTAAGCTCTATTCTCATTGGATGGTTGCAAATTATCGCGAAAGCTATGGGATGTTTGCATGTTCTGGCATTCTCTTCAATCATGAGTCTCCATTGCGCGGTGGGGAATTTGTAACTAAAAAAATAGTTAAGAGGCTATGTGAAATCAAGAAAGGCGCTTCAGGCGTGCTCGCTCTAGGCAATATTCATGCTAAGAGGGATTGGGGATTTGCGGCAGATTATGTCGTTGCTATGCATATGATGCTTCAGCGTGAAAGTCCCGAAGACTTCGTGATTGGCACAGGTATGACTCATTCCGTGAAGGACTTCTGCAATGCAGTATTGGCTAAGTTGGATCTGCAGGGTGAATGGGAAGGTGAGGGTTTAGATGAGAAGTTCATCTCAGGGGATGACTCTAAAGTAGTAATTGAGATCTCAGAGGAGTTCTTCCGGCCAGCAGAAGTTGACGTGTTATTGGCCAATCCATCAAAGGCTCGAGATATCCTCGGTTGGGAAGCTACAACATCTCTTGATACTTTGGTAGACATAATGATTGACTATGAATTAAAAGCTAACATCGGTCCTAGATAACTATATGAAGTTAATAATTCCGGCTTTTTTTATCAGAAATAAGAACGGTCTCTGGTTTTTTTTATTAGACTTTTTGTCTGATATTCAAAAACTCAAAGATTCGGGGGAAATGTCTAGTTGTTCGGTTATTGTATATTCGCGGTCATGGCAGGATGATGAACTGCGTCGACTTCCCAATGTTATAACATCTAGTCATACACTTAAATTCGCAAGTATAGTTCATTTTTTTATGGCCTGCTTGGAAGCTATTTGGAGTAAAAATAGTGTAATATTTTCACCAGCGATGCGTCCGTTAATTGGTGTCAGAAGCTATTATCTCTGCCCCGATTATTGGCCGATGTGTCAGCCGAATACTATGAAACGATACGTTTCAAAATTGATACATATTTTCGGGAAACTGTTTGCCTCTCCAATTTATATATCTAAGTCACATGCGGTTTCATCAGAGGATCTTATTCTTCCGTGCCCCCCAAGTCCCGACTTTGGCTTGGTTGCGGGTCGGCAGAATCCCAAAATCCTATGCAATATATTAGTCGTGGGTGTTGAAACAGATCGCAAAAGAATTGGTTTACTTGGGCTTTGGGTGAACTATGCTGTGGCCAAAGGCTATATCCGTGAGAATCCGACAGTCGCTATTGTCGGTGATAGGCCGCCCAACTTTGTTGTAGGTGAATTAAATGAATTAAATGTTGATTTTTATTCAGCCGATACTTTATTTGATATGACGCCCATCGATCACCAAAGTGTCTATCTTTCAATGTCAAGCGAAGAAGGATTTAATCGCGGCGCAATGATTGCACAGCATTTAGGCTTTCATCTGCACCTTAGTGATATACCTGTTCATCGGGAGTTCTTCCCGGAATCTACTTTCTTTCCTATAAATGGTAATGAACTGGTAGAGCAAGCTGATGTTCACACTCAGTTTAAAATTCAATCTTGGTTAGATGGCGAGCAGCTAATGCTTCGGCGCAAAACTATCCTTCACATGTTTGCTACCGAAAAATCAGCTTGTTATCTTAATGGAAGAAAATGAGTTGACCATAATTAATCGCCGTTTGATTAGGAAAGAGTTGAGTTTAATTTGACTTCCTCAAAGACTGTTTTGGTTGATAAACTAATAGTTATTATAACGGCTTATGGCAGCGTGATTCCTGCTCTTGTTAGTATGGTTATGCAACTCTATATCTTTAATATAATAAATATTACTGACGCTAAAGTTTATTTTATGGGGCTTGCGGTAGTAGTCGGTGGCAGTGGTCTTTTAGCGTTCAACTCTAATTATGTGCTAATGACTAGATTTCCGCGGCTTGAGGCAGGACGGCAAAAGTTTGAGAGCCAGCAAATCTTTTTATTCAGGTTTGTTACGGCTTGTATTGTGATAGCTCCTATTCTCTATTTTATGTTTGATGCGTCTGTTGCTGCTTGCCTTACTATTATGGGGGTTTCAAAAGTTACTCAGGAGTCTGTTCTCAATTATTACCGGGCCGATAGTGATCAGCTGAAGCTTCTACAGTACAGCTGGCTCTATTCAGGCTTTGAGATAATAGGTCTTGTTATTGTCTTTTTTCTTTATAGCAATGGGTTTAATGTTTCTCCCTGGGTGGTAATGGCACTGGCCAGTTCTGTATCCTTATTCCTTTCATTTGGTTTCTGTAAAGTGTTCTCGTTCTTACGGCACGCAAAAGGTGATTGTAGGGACTTTTATCGTGTCTATATTCGCGACTGTTCCCCTCTTATTTTTTCGTCTGTTAGGGAGAATCTGATTGGTTCGGGTATGATTATCGCTGGCGGTTCGTTACTGAATGAAGCTAGGTTTGCGGAATTTAATATCCTTGCTCGTATTTATCGGTTGGGTTCTATTGTCTTTAGTGGATTATCAAACTTTTATGCACAAGACATGGCAAGAGGAAAGGAAGACGTTCGTGTTTTCACTTATATCTTTTTACTCACAGGGGTAGTTTCTTGTGGGCTTTTCTTAATCATCAATTTATTCTCATCTTATTTCGATGTATCAATTACATTTCACTGGTTCTATCAGCTAGGGATAATTTTAGGTGTTCTGATTCAGGGGTACTATTATATTGTCCAAGTTAGGTTTGTAATTAACCAAAGTCATCGTCAATTGCTGGTCTTTGAGACAACGACTTGTGTTCTTTTGAGTCTTTTTTATTATTTAGCTGCCATTCAGGTTATATTTTTGATGTACTCAATATTTTTAGCTCATTTGGTTGCTTTTTTGGTGACTACGATATTTAGAAAAATAACTGTAAGGGAGTAATGTTAGCGATGATTGCAAAGTCTATTATTAGTGGTTTCCGAGAGGTACTTTATGAGTTGCTTAAATCAGACTTACCATTAAGACGGCGCTTATTCAGAGTTGTTTGGCGTATTCAAACTGTAAGAAAAGTAGTTCGGGCATATCGAGATAAGCAAAATAATGCGTCTTATACTTCTGGTGGACAAGCCGCTGATATTTGGACGAATGGGTTCAAGATATCTGAAATAGAGCCAGCTGTGCTAAGAGCCTTGGACATAGATCAGATGGCATACGTTGAGGATGGAGATGATTTTATTTATCATGGATTAGATGCAGTGTTACAGCATAAAAGGCCCACCACTGGCATATACCGGAATATAAAACCTCATCTTAGTAACCCAAAACTGTTGAAATTTGCTCACAGTGGTCTTATAAGAATGATCGTCGAAGACTATCTGGGGTCGACAGCAAAACTAGTTGATTCGGCCTCATGGGTCACGAGACCTAGTGATTTGACTAGCAGTCATTTTGAATTTGGTTTTCATAGAGATATTCCTGACTGGAAATGGCTTAACGTATTTATTTATTTAAGTGATGTTAGTGCTGATAAAGGCCCACACGGTTGTGTGATAGGAACTCATACGAGAAGTCACTTCACTTCCTTTCTTGAGCGGCGATGCGACGACGAAAGACTTAGAAAGTTGTATGGAAGCGATAGTATTAGATTCTTTACTGGCCCATATGGGACTGCTATTTTTGAAGATACCTCGGCTTACCACACAGCGCGAGCGGTAAAGTCAGGTCACAGGCATATGCTGCAGCTTAATTTTTCAACAAGTGAAAAATTCCGACTTTAAGATTAAAAGGACTGTAATGAAAGCTAATACACCTCTAATTCCGCCTAAACACATCATATTTGTATGTAATTGGGAAAGAACGGATTCGATTAATGCTGTAGCCAAGATGCTAAAAGAATCTTGGCCCGAAATATCGGTTCGGGCTTTGATTCATGATGATGCGGCGGCGTCATTGTTAGATCACAATATTTATGATTCGGTTTTAGATGTTAGACATTTAGGCGTGATTGAAGGGGAGGATCTGCTGTCAACTTTTACCACTAGGGAGGTCTTATCCCGCGATCGCTTTTTGGATGATACTCCTGCCAACCAAAATTTTCTGCAGAGACAGTATAAACTTATATCCGACTGGCTCGCACCTGTTGAAAATGCTATTTTGGTTGGTGAGGTCAGTTGGGCAATTGAGGAACTAGCATTGATCTATGCTCGATCACGCGTATGGGATTATTTCACGCCTAGTGTCTCTCGGAGTTTTGATCGACGCTGGTTTTTAGCCAACGGAATGTCTGAGGAGACGATGGTCTCTCCGCTGTCGGAGGTACCTTCCGATAGTGTGTCGCACACAATATTGAGCACTCGACCACAGTATTATTATCAGGCATTGTATGATCTTAAATTCCTTAATCGGCTAAGGTCAACCTCACTTAAGAAGTTAATATCGTATCTCAAGTCGAGAAAACGTAGAGATCTTTTTCTATCCAAGGTGAAAAAGCAACTAAGCTGGGTACTTACCGCCTTAATGAAAAATAACTTAAAGTCATCGAAACTCGAGAATAAAAAATTAGCTATATTTCCAATGCATGTGCAACCTGAGGCAAGTATAGATTATCTGGCGCCAAACCTGCGAGACCAATATAAGGTTATAGAAAAATTAGTCGAGATATTGCCTGAAGGATATGTTTTAGCAGTAAAAGATCATCCAGCTAATATTCATGAATTTTCAATAATATCTAAATTAAAGCTAATTTTTAGTAAAAAGATTTTGTATTTAAAACCAAACTTTGATGTCGCAGAACACTACTCAGAAATAAATATGGGATTTGCTATCACTGGGACACTCGCTCTACAGTTGGCAGAGCGTGGAGTGCCTACTTTCACTTTAGCCCGTATTTTTTTCAATGAACATGCTCTTTGTAACTTCTTAGATTTAGATGCGTTCACAACTGTTCAAGTGGTAGAAAATGATGTCTCAGAGGTGAATTTAGAAGAGGAAAATTTGAGGGTTAAAGCTTACGTTCTTAAAAACTCTTTTGAAGGATTTTCTTTCTTCACTGAAGAGCATGGTTTTCGAGACCCACTATACATAACTAACTTATCTCATGAGTTGGCTCATCGAGCGGCTCTTAGATAGAAATTTCTTTTAGGGGATAATATATGCGAAGTTTTAAAAAAGTTTGTTTGGTTATGAACGATAATAGCTATGCTGGAAGGGAATATGCCAAAGCTTTGCAAGATAGTAAAATATTTCCAGACATTATTTTGTTAGGTTCAAATAATGCAGTGGATAGCGATGAAGACTGGAGATGCGGTAACAAATGGAAACCTATCGGACAAGATGAGTTTTCTAAAAAAATATCAATTTATAAGTTCGATAGCTTGCAAGATCCACTCTTAATTAGTCACTTGGAAAAATCGAAGTATTCACTTGGAATTCAAGGTGGAACAGGTATATTGAAGGACATCCATTTTGAGCACTTCGCTGAGGGTATGGTGAGTTTTCACCCTGGAGATCTACCATTCTACAGAGGATGCAGTGCTCCTGAGTATCAGGTGTCAGATGGTAGACCTGTTACATCGACTTGCCATTTTATAGCTGAAGGTATCGACGTAGGCGATATTATTGACAAACGGGTTTTGGAACTTGATATGTCTTCGTTTTTTTCCTTTAGGTCAACGATTTACCCAAGGACCGCAGAATTTGTGGTTGATATTATCTCTAGATGGTTGAGCGGTGATGAGTTAGAGCGAACACCACAGAATGAAACAGAAGCCACTTATTATAAATATATTGGTGATGATGAGATATTAAAGATGATGAATAGTTGGCAGTATGATTGATTTTTTGTTTGTTGATTGGAATGTCTGTCATGTGTCAAATAAACAGATTGATTAGGTAGCTGCGAATGATTAATGTATCGATAGTAACTTATCTGACTCCGTTGAAAGACGTCCTAAATGTGGTTTCTACATGTTGTGATAGTCCAATGGTGAGTTACATTTATGTAATTGACAACTCTCCTGACGATGGCCTGTGTGAAGCACTTCCTCCTAAGGATAAGGTAAAGTATATCCACAATCCTTCAAATCCTGGCTATGGAGCTGCGCATAATATTGCGATTAATGACTCGTTGTTACATAACATCCCCTTTCACCTTGTTCTAAATGCTGATGTTATTTTTGATTATAGAATTCTTGAGCAAATAGTTTTATATGCAGATCGACACAGAAATGTCGGTTTAGTAGCCCCTAAGATGCTTTATGAGGACGGTGCAGTCCAGTGTAGTCGCAAATTGTTACCTACGCCCATCAATATGTTTTTGCGTGCATTCTTACCGAAACCCTTTCGGACTCGAATAGATGATAGGTTTCAGCTTGAGTGTTTCGGACACGACAGGCCGCTCTTTGTCCCCTATGTATCTGGAGCCTTTATGTTCTTGAGGACAAGTGTTCTCCATAAAATAGGGGTTTTTGATGAGCGCTTTTTCATGTATCCAGAAGATATAGACCTTAGTCGTCGCATCGCTCAGGGCTCTGAGGTTAGATTTGTTCCTGATTTTATAATAACCCATAAATATGGTGGTGCGACAAGGAAGAGCTTAAGGATGTTTGTTATTCATGCTTTTAATATGTGCCGGTATTTTAATAAGTGGGGTTGGGTTTTTGATAAAGGTCGTAGTGATCTCAATAAACGTACGTTGCAACAAAAACCTTTGTCAAAAATAGCTGATAATTTATGAAATTACTGATTACTGGTGGTGCGGGCTTCATTGGGAGTGCTGTTGTTAGAGAGGCACTATTGAGTCAGGGGCATACTGTTATAAGCCTTGATTGCCTCACCTATGCTGGAAATCTAGACTCGGTATCTATCTGCTGTGACCATGCGAATTACTCGTTTGAGAAAGTTGATATATGTAATCGAGTTGATATGCAGAGAGTTCTTAGTGAGTATGAACCGAATGCTATTATGCATCTCGCTGCTGAAAGCCATGTAGATCGGTCCATTGACGCCCCCAGCACTTTTATTAACACTAATATCAATGGCACATTTGTCTTGCTGGAAGCCGCGAGACATTACTTTGACGGGCTAAATGACATTGGAAAAAACCAATTTCGGTTTCATCACATCTCTACTGATGAGGTTTACGGTGATCTGGCCGGAACAAGCGATCTTTTTACTGAGGAAACGGCATATTCTCCGTCGTCACCTTACTCTGCAAGTAAAGCAGCATCTGATCATTTGGTCCGGTCCTGGGGGCGTACTTATGGGCTTCCAGTTGTGATTACTAATTGCTCCAATAATTATGGTCCGTTCCATTTTCCTGAGAAGCTTATTCCGCATGTTATTTTGAATGCTATTCATGGGAGGCGTCTGCCTATTTATGGTGATGGCCTGCAGATACGGGATTGGCTTTATGTGGAAGATCACGCAAAAGCTTTATTAAAGGTTGTCACTGAAGGGAGAATTGGAGAGACCTATAATATTGGTGGTCATAACGAGAAAACTAATCTTGAAGTAGTCGAAACTATATGTGGTCTGCTTGAAGAACTTGCACCTCAAAAACCTTCAGGGGTGATTAACTATCGAGACTTGATAACTTTTGTTAAAGATCGTCCAGGTCATGATGCGCGTTATGCCATTGACGCTTCAAAAATTGAGCGTGAACTTGGTTGGGCACCAGATGAAACGTTTGAAACCGGTTTGCGCAAAACAGTTCAATGGTATTTAGATAACCGCGGCTGGTGGGAGAGGGTGCTATCAGGCGCTTATCGGCTTGAAAGGTTAGGGGAGTAAATATGAATGTTAGCTATAAGGGTATTGTTCTTGCGGGTGGCTCGGGTACCCGCTTACATCCTATTACTAAGGGTGTCTCTAAGCAATTATTGCCTGTCTACGACAAGCCAATGATTTATTACCCAATTTCGGTGCTGATGCTAGCTGGAATCAGAGAAATTTTAGTAATCTCAACACCAGATGATATCGCCGGTTATCAGCGTTTGTTAGGAGACGGGGACGACTTCGGACTTACAATTAAATACGCAGTTCAACCGAGCCCCGATGGCCTTGCTCAGGCATTCATTTTAGGGGAAGAGTTCATAGGAGACAGCAATGTTGCTTTAGTTTTAGGTGACAATATATTTTATGGACAACACTTCACTGATAATTTGAAAGCTGCTGTAGCAAAGTGCTCCGGTGCCACGGTATTTGGGTATCACGTGAAAGATCCTGAGCGATTTGGAGTTGTAGAGTTTGGTGGCGATGGTAAGGTTCTATCAATCGAAGAAAAACCCTCAGTTCCTAAATCGAATTATGCGATAACAGGTCTGTATTTTTATGATAATGATGTAGTCCGCATTGCGAAGTCTATTGAACCTTCGCATCGAGGTGAGTTGGAGATTACTGATGTCAACATGGCTTATCTCTCGCGAGGAGATCTCAGTGTCGAGTTACTGGGCCGTGGCTTTGCCTGGTTGGACACGGGAACCCATGATTCATTGATGGACGCAGGGCAGTTTGTGCAAACAGTGGAACATCGACAGGGTTTAAAAGTGGCTTGTTTGGAGGAAATTGCATTCAGTCATGGATGGTTATCTAAGTCTGACCTGCTGAGTCAAGCAGAAATACTAAAGAAAACTAACTATGGCGAGTATTTGTTTAAAGTGGCGGATGGTTATAAGTGAAGGTTATAAATACGAAGTTAAAAGACTGTGTGATCATAGAGCCAAAGGTTTTTGGTGATGATCGCGGTTTCTTCTTGGAGATATTCCAAGCTGAAAGATATTCGCAACTCGCAGGTATTAACTTGCCTTTTGTACAAGACAACCATTCTCGCTCCTCTAGGGGTGTTCTTCGTGGACTACATTTCCAGAAAACTAAACCTCAAGGTAAGTTGGTAAGGGTAGTTCGAGGTGAAGTGTATGATGTTGCTCTGGATATACGGAAAGGTTCCCCCACTTTTGGTCAATGGGAAGGTGTAATTCTTTCAGAGGAAAATAAAAGGCAGTTTTGGGTACCACCTGGCTTTGCGCATGGCTTCTTAGTGCTTTCAGACACTGCTGATTTTGAATATAAATGCACCGATTATTATGATCCCTCCGATGAAGGTAGTGTTTTATGGAATGATCCTGATTTGGATATCCCATGGCCACTTGCTGATCCTATTTTGAGTAATAAAGATGCTAGCGCTGACAGGTTAGTTGATCTAAAGCGATGAAAATACTTGTTTTAGGTAGCAAAGGTCAACTTGGGCAGTGTCTCTATGATCATTTATCACATACAGATCATGAAGTTTTGTATACCTCGCGAGTGCAAATTGATATTGCTGATTTTGAGGCAACCAAAAACAAGTTTTCAGATGTTGCTCCTGATTTAGTAATTAATGCAACTGCGTACACGGCAGTTGATAAGGCTGAGGAAGAGCATCAAGCTGCGGATCTTATAAACCACCTTGCGGTGGCTAATATTGCTAGCATATGCGATCAGCTTGATTGTTGGTTGATACATGTGTCAACCGATTATGTTTTTGATGGTAATTCTGAACTGCCTTACACCGAGAATGATCAAACTAACCCTGAAGGTGTTTATGGGGATACCAAATTAAAGGGTGAGATAGCAATCCAATCCTCAGGATGCAGATATATAATTATAAGAACGGCTTGGGTATTCAGTGAATATGGCAATAATTTTCTCAAAACCATGTTGCGTTTGGGTGCTGAGCGCAATGAGCTGCGTGTTGTCGGGGATCAAGTTGGTTGCCCTACCTATGCCCAAGATATAGCTAAAGCCATTATGACGATCCTAGAGAGGCTTCAATCAAAAGAAGTATCATCATGTCTCTATCATTTTGCGGGTAATTTTTGTTGCTCTTGGGCAGAGTTTTCTCAAGCTATTTTTGATAAGGCGTTTGAGCTTGAAGTTATTGCAAGTAAACCTAATGTTGTAGCCATAACTACAAAAGAATTTCCAACTCCAGCCAAACGTCCTGCCCGGTCGGAGCTCAGCTCAAAAAGAATAAGGGCTACTTTTGGGATTGATCCATCAGACTGTATGGTTGGTATTCGAAGTTCGCTTGTGGCTATCAAAATGGAACAGATAAAAAATGAGTAAAAAGCAAGTTATTAATAAAAATGAAGTTGCGATTGTTGGCGGAGCCGGATTTGTAGGTTCGCGGCTTACCACTCGTTTTAGAAAGGGAAATATTTTTTCGAATAAATATGACATTGATCTAAGCAATCAATTAGACAAAAGTATCTATCTCGATGTTGAGGACGTTGACTCGCTTGATCAACTTGCAGGCGTGAGCACAATTATTAATCTCGCTGCAGTTCATCGCGATGATGTACGCCCATTAAGTCGCTATGATGATGTAAATGTCCAGGGAGCGAAAAATGTTTGCGAGACAGCCCGTAAGCATGGTGTCCATCAAATTATTTTTACAAGTTCTGTTGCTATTTATGGATTTGCTCCAGCTGATACTGACGAATCTGGCGAATCTAATTATTTTAACGATTATGGCCGAACTAAATATTTGGCTGAACAAGTTTATATCGCATGGCAATTGGAAGATCCAGAAAGTCGGACCCTTGTTATTGTGAGGCCAACAGTCATATTTGGTGAGGGCAATAGAGGGAATGTCTATAACTTACTTCGACAAATCGCTTCTCGGAAATTTTTGATGTTTGGTGATGGAACGAACAGAAAATCAATGGCTTACGTTGAAAACGTGGTGGCGTTTATTGAGTACAGTTTGTCGTTTGAGGCAGGCGTGCATATCTATAATTATATTGATAAGCCTGATTTTGATATGAATACATTGATTTCTGGTGCGAGAAAGACCCTGTTTGGCAAAACTAATGTTGGATTAAGGCTTCCTGGTTTTGTTGGCCTAGCTTTAGGCTATGTTGCTGACTTGGCGGCAATGATAATTCGTAAGCCTCTACCCGTAAGCAGTATTCGGGTTAAGAAGTTCATGGGCACTACTCAGTTTGCATCCTCAGTCAGTGATACTGGCTTTGTTCCGCCTGTAAGTCTTGAGGAAGGTTTGGCCCGAACACTTCGTTATGAGTTTATGGAAGACAACTCAGATAAGCGTACTTTTGAAACTGAGTAGCTAGTTTAATAAATCCAGTTTCTAAGATATGACATGGCAGTCGAATCCGTCTGCCAACCCCCTCTGAGCATTATCCTTTCAAGCGGCTCACCTTGTTCTAACAAATCAAGTGCTGCACCTACTCTAAAAGAATGACCGCTGAGCGGTTGTTCATCGGAGTCCATTTTCAAATCCTTTTGTAGTCCTTTTAATAGGGTGCTTACACTTGCTGGGTGTAGGTTTCGCCCAAAATGCCCATGCCTGTTAATTGATCTCAGAATATAGCCTTCCTCGCTAATTATGGTCCTCCATTTTTCTAATAAGTCGAACAGTTCTTGGCTGATTGGTAGTATCTTTCCCGTTCCGAATTGGTCTGTCTTTGAGAAGTTAAGCCGGATAGCCGGTTTTCCGTTGGGCCCATTACAGATGTCCTCAAACTTAAACGCGCAGAGCTCTGACCGGCGGCGCATGGTTTCGTAGCCGAGTCGTAGAAGGACTTTATTTCTTAAACCCCTGATACTGTTATCGCAGTTGCTAAGTAGCTGATTGAGTAGCGGCTCGGTGAGTGGAGTGGCCTGTTGCTGTGCCCGTCCAATTTTGCGGTGCATTCGCTTGATGGCGAGTATGACCTCTGGCTGTTTGGTGGGATCGTAGTGTTTGGAAAGTTTTAGGACCGTCCCCAAGCTATTGATTCTTCGGCGGATAGTCGCACTTTTCCTGATGGTGGCAAGGTAGTCAACGTACTGCGCCATGGCCTCGGCACTTGCCGGTATAGAGTCGATTTTATTGTGTGAGCACCAGGCCTGGTATTGAATAAAGTCCGACCTATAGGCTCTTATGGTATTTTTGGCAAAGGCGCCATCAAACTTGGCTAAGATATCATCAATCATGTTATTCTACTCGTAGCTAAACAATCATAATGATTCTAATAGAATCATAAAGTGGAGTCAATGGTATCTTCTTCTCAAATAAAAGCAGCGCGGGCTATGTTAGGTTGGAGCGCGATTGAGCTCGCAAACCGAAGTGGGGTTGGTAGCGCTTCTATTAAGCGCTATGAGGTGCAGCCGGGTATCCCTATTGCTAATACCAAAAATTTGATGGTGATAAGAAATACATTTGAAGAGGCAGGTATTGAATTCACTGGCGATCCATTGGTTAACCCGGGCGTGACCCTGCGTATCAAGCGCGACGACTAAGTTCTAACTGCTTTATCTTTTAGCTTATGCTTTATAATGCCCACTTCGGTATTTATGTGGATGTTGCTATGTCTGTTGAAGATAAATCCAAGTCTCTTTTACCCTTCCTATCAAGCCCCAAACTTTTGCCTGATGAATCAGAGGCTGAGTTTCAATCTGGCTTACAAAGTCTTTTATCCGAACTAGACAATCCCTCACCCTTGGCAGTTGCTCTGGTCAGTCAGCTTAATGAATGCCTCTGGTGGATTAAGAGGCACACTGTAGACAAGGAGCTACTGCTCCATGAGGCGATGGCGAGGCTTTTGTCTAAGGCGGGTAGCCACAGTGAGACTTATGACAACCGGAAAGTCTCAGAGGCCCTTGAGCGTTATTTGGATGGCCGGGCGGACAAGGATGAAGCGGAATGGATCGATGAAGTCCTCGCCGAGTCGAAGCTGACCCTATCCGATCTCCGGGTTAGGGCCTTTAAGGATGCGGCCAAGTATATCAAGATGGTGGATGATCTGATCCACCGTCAGCACCAAACGATTAGGCATCTTCAAAGGAGTATCGACTCCATAGACTATAAGTCACGCCTGATTAAGCGTATGGATCTTGAGCTGGCAGCGCTTGAGTCAAAGCAGTCTGTGAAGGGGGCTCTGTCGCTTGACGATAAATCCTCGTAGGAACCTTGCAAATCGTTGCAACGCACTTAAATCAACCGGCCCCAGATCGACGGCTGGCAAGCGGGCCAGCAGCCAAAATTCTCGTAAGCATGGTTTAAACAGTACTCCAGACTTTGAATCGTCCCTTGAGTACAGGGCGCTTGTTGATCTTATTGCGGAGGAGGGGTTCTCTGGCTTTGTTTGTGCCGATATTGCTGCGGGACTTCTTAATTATCGGCGGGTGATGGATGCCTATTACGATACCTACACCAGCCCCGAGCCGGTTGATGAGTTTATGCGTGATATGAATGTGATGGCTTCGATCCCCATCTTTAGAGAGCTGCTCATCCCGTCGGGCAGTGAGCCCCAAGATGTGAAAGAGATGGCTACTTTTTTTACCCATATGCAAAGACAGGAGCGGCGCAAGGGTGGGCCGGTGTCCCGCCGCTCTGCGGACAGCCACAAGCTTATACGCTACCAGCGCAACGGCATCGCCCGGTTATCCAGAGCGGTTCGGCAGGGCTAGATAAAAAAGTAACAAAACGAAGCCAAATCCAAATCCAAATCATGGCGTGCGATAAATACCGTTATAGCGAGTTAACAGCCTTGCAAATACTGCTATCAAGATGTATCATGAAAAAAAATGAAATTTCATGACGGAGTGTGACCATGTCAATAGTAAGAGAAAAATTTGCAACTCAGGTTGATTCAGCGCTTCTTGAGTCAGTTCGAAAGTTTGCCAAGTCAGAGGGCCGACAAATCCAGGCTGTGGTCGAGGATGCTCTTCGGGATCATTTAGATGCCAAAAATGGAGCGCCAGGCCGAGAGCATGTAATGGAGGCTTATCTCAAAAGTACTGAACGTTTTTCAGGTCTCTATAAAAAGCTAGCACAATGAGCTTTGACTATATTAGGGTCGATGACATTCTGGCCATTCATGCTGATCAGATAGAGCGTTATGGTGGCGGCCAAGGGATAAGAGACCCCGGTCTTTTGGAGGCGGCATTGTTCCGGCCACAAACGGGGTATTACCCGACATTAATCGAGGAGGCGGCAGCTTTATGGGAAAGTCTTTCGCAGAACCATCCTTTTGTTGATGGCAACAAACGAACGGCATTCGCTGCAACCTATGTATTTTTGGCAATTAATGGACTGGATATCACTGCGACGGATGACGAAGCTCAAGACTTTGTTTTAGGGCTTTACGAAACATCGAGTGTAACTTTCGACAACCTGCGTGCTTGGCTGGGTGAAAATACCAAGGCTCTCTGACTACTCGTGTATTGGAATGATAAACGGCGATAATTTCTCTTATCAGTTATTAAATACCCAGACTTATTCATACCCCCCTCCGGTCTTGCACTTCTCATTTACTCAAAAAAACGACGACTTTTGAACTATAGTATTTGCTATGGGTAATCTTTTATATGCATTTGCGTATTAGTAGTAGATCGGCTGATCTGCCAGTTTTTGTGGGTTATTGAATGAGTATGTTATGACAATTATGGTTACTGGCGGGGCTGGTTTTATTGGTAGCGCTGTAATACG
>Ga0209119_1000760_pt1 | contig 32940 bp, 31 predicted proteins | sample COG_03_FD_184747 | JGI IMG/M metagenome (GOLD analysis project Ga0209119, IMG submission 184747) | Pelagic Microbial community sample from North Sea - COGITO 998_met_03 (SPAdes) (version 2) | ecosystem: Environmental > Aquatic > Marine > Neritic zone/Coastal water | place: Helgoland, sampling...
CAGATTTGTTCCTCAAGAGTGGCGTCCGCCCGCTTGAATCAAAATGTCGTGCAGAGAGCGCACCTGGCCAGCATGGTCAGCGTCGTGGTCGTCTTTCTGACTACGGTGTTCAGCTGCGGGAAAAACAGAAAGTTCGTCGTATTTACGGCGTACTAGAGAAGCAATTCCGTAACTACTATAAAGACGCTGCGCGTCAGAAAGGTAACACAGGTGAAAACCTGTTGGCCCTTCTTGAGTGTCGTCTTGATAACGTAGTTTATCGTATGGGCTTTGGTGCTACTCGCGCCGAATCTCGTCAGCTGGTTGCACACAATGCTATTTTGGTTAATGGCCAGAAAGTTAATATCGCCTCATTCCGAATTCAGGAAGGTGATGTTGTCGGTCTGCGCGAAAAATCCAAAAAGCAGTTACGCGTACAAACTGCACTGCAGTTGGCCGCACAGCGTGGTGAAGTTGAATGGATGCAAGTGGATACAAACAAAATGGAAGGCACGTTTACGCGCAATCCAGATCGTGCCGATCTGCCTGCTGAGATCAATGAAAACCTGATCGTCGAACTGTACTCGAAGTAATTGTTGAGCTAATACGGGAAAAAATATGCAAAATTCTGCAAATGAATTTCTGACCCCACGCAATATTGATGTAACGTCTTTCAGCGCTACACATGCCAAAGTTGTTCTGGAACCACTCGAGCGTGGTTTTGGTCACACACTGGGCAACGCACTGCGTCGTATCCTACTGTCGTCTATGTCAGGTTGCGCCATTGTTGAAGTTGAAATCGAAGGTGTTGAACACGAATACAGTGCTATTGAAGGTGTTCAAGAGGATGTAATGGAAATTCTCCTCAACCTTAAAGGTGTTGCAGCTATCATGGAAGGTCGCGATGAAACTACAGTTACACTGAGTGCGAAAGGCCCTGGTGTTGTTACTGCTGGTGATATCACTGTCGACAGCCATGTAGAAATCGTTAATCCAGATCACGTTATTGCAACTATCTCTGGAAAAACTAGCCTGAACATGCAGCTTCGCATTGAACGCGGCCGTGGCTACCAGCCATCGAACACCCGTATCAGTGATGAAGAGAATCGTACTATTGGCCGTCTGCAACTCGACGCGTCATTTAGCCCGATCCACAAAGTATCTTACAGCGTTGATAATGCCCGAGTTGAGAACCGTACGGATCTCGACAAGCTGATTCTCGAACTTGAGACTAACGGCACTATCGATCCTGAAGAGTCTATCCGTCGCGCTGCGACCATTCTGCAACAGCAGATGGCCGTATTCGTGAATCTGGAAGGCGAAACTGCTGCAGAGCCAGAAGAGAAAGAAGAAGAGATTGATCCAATCCTTCTGCGTCCTGTTGATGATCTCGAGCTGACTGTACGTTCAGCGAACTGTCTCAAAGCAGAGAGCATTTATTATATTGGTGACCTTATTCAGCGCACAGAAGTTGAGCTGCTTAAAACACCAAATCTGGGTAAGAAGTCACTTACTGAGATTAAAGATGTACTGGCTTCACGCGGACTATCTCTGGGCATGCGCCTTGAGAACTGGCCACCAGCAAGCTTAAAAAATGAACGCGAACTCGTTTAAGATTTCTTGTTTACAAGATAACTTAACGAATTCGATAGAAATCATTGCTTAGAAAGCAACGAACTAAGGAATAACAACATGCGTCATCGCTATAGTGGCCGCAAGCTAAACAAGACCGGCACTCACAAAAGAGCTATGTTCCGCAACATGACTGCTTCATTGGTTGAGCACGAGCTGATTAAAACCACTCTGCCTAAAGCTAAAGAACTGCGTCGTTTTGCAGAACCATTCATCACTCTGGCTAAAGAAGACAGTGTTGCTAATCGTCGATTAGCGTTTGACCGTCTTCGCAATAAGGCGACAGTAGGCAAGTTGTTCTCTGACTTGGGCCCACGTTTCCTCGAGCGCCCAGGTGGTTATGTACGTATCCTTAAGTGTGGTAACCGCTCTGGTGATAACGCGCCTATGGCTTACGTAGAGTTAGTTGATCGTGCTGCCAATGACGTTGCTGATGTAGAAGAGACTACTGGCGAATAAGTATTATCTTTCGCTAGAAAAAACCGGACACTTATAAAGAGTCCGGTTTTTTTTCGTCTGCTATTTTTGTCTTCAGGTTACAGCTACCAAATTTTTACCCGCTGATCTTCCGGCAGATAAAGTCCGTCACCCTCTACAACCTCATAGGTTTTGTAGAAATCCGCCATATTCGGGAACACACCGTTAATACGATAGATATCGGGTGAATGGGGATCGGTTTTAACAATGATCTCAAGAATCTGATCGCGCCATTTAATCCTACTCGACTGGGCATTACCCAGAAAGAAGCGCTGCTCACCGCTAAAGCCATCAATCACCGGCGAGGCCTCGCCCTTTAGTGACATACGATAGGCCTTTAGCGCAATCGACGTACCGCCGAGATCACCAATATTTTCCCCCAGCGTCAATTCACCGTTAACAAACAGGCCGGGCAGGGCTTCAAACTTACTAAACTGTTCAACCAGTCCCTGAGTGCGCTGCTCAAACTGTTCGCGATCGGAATCTGTCCACCAGCTTTTCAAATTGCCATCGCCATCGTACTTACTTCCCTGATCATCGAAGCCATGACCAATTTCATGTCCGATAGTGGTGCCAATAGTTCCGTAGTTGTAAGCATCCTCAGCATTGGGGATAAAGTTTGGCGGTTGCAGATAGGCCGCTGGAAAGACAATCTCGTTTAGGCCGGGATTGTAGTAGGCATTCACTTCCTGGGGGGCCATAAACCATTCGTCGCGATTGATCGGCGCACCCAGTTTGGCCATATTTTCATCGTGACCAAAAGTTCGCGCGCGCTGGATATTGCCGAACAGATCAGCGCTGTCCACTTTTAAGTTGGAATAATCTTTCCACTTGTCCGGATAGCCAATCTTCGGCGTGAACTTGGAAAGCTTTACCAACGACTGTTGCTTGGTCTCTTCGCTCATCCAATCGAGATTCTTAATCGACTCCGCATAGGCGGCGATCAGATTGTCGACCATAGTATTCATGCGTGCCTTAGAGTCCGGCGAGAAATGCTTGGCAACATACAGCTGTCCCAACAGTTCACCGAGATTGCCATTGATCGAACTTATCGCCTTGCGCCAGCGCGGCTGTTGCTCCTGCCTGCCGTAGAGAAACTTTGAATAGAAGTTGAAGCGAGTATCCACAAATGCCGCAGGTAAAAAGCTCGCGTAGCTGGACAGTACATTAGCGCGCAGATAATCCTTCCATGCAGCGACCTCAATATTGGTAAACAGCTGGTTAAAGGCAATCAGGTAGCTTGGTTGCACAACGATAACCTTCTCGGGCAGGTCAATGCCTATGCCTAGCAGATAGCTCTCTAAGTCGAGATTCGAGAGCATTGCCAGAAACTCTGCAGCGGTGATTTTGTTATAGCGCTTATCGGCGTCGCGGTTATCGATTTTATTCCATTGATGTTCGGCTAACTGTCTTTCCAGTGCGAAGATACGTTGAGCCGCGCCGCTGGCATCTGGGTGCCCGGAAAGACTGAGGATATCAGCCAGGTAGACTTTGTATCTGCCGATAATCTCTTCACCGCGTTCGGAGTCGTCGCTGTAGTAATCACGATCCGGCAGGCCGAGTCCCGACTGCACCAGATGCAAGATATAGCTTGTCGCCTGTTTATCGTCCTGGCCCACATAGAGGTTAAATGGCGCATCGATACCGGCCGGATTGGCAGCGCCGAAAAAAGCGACAATATCGTCATGGGTTTTTAAATTATCAATCTGACTGAGGTAGTCGGTGACGGGTCCTATGCCCAGCCCCTCAATACGCGCCTCGTCGATAAAGGCATTGTAGTAGTCGCCAATTTTCTTCTTGGCAGGATCGTCTTGATGATCGGCTGCCGCCGCTTCAACAATCACTCGCGACTGCTCAAGGCTCTCTTTGCGCAATGTCATATAGCTGCCCCAGCCAACTTCATCAGCGGGAATCTCGGTAGTCTCTAACCATTTGCCATTGGCATAGCGGTAAAAATCATCCTGGGGACGCACCGAAGTGTCCATGCCGCTCAAATCAATACCGGATATTTGCGCCAGAGCTTTTTGTAACGAACCATCTTTTGAAACAGTCTCTGGCTTATCAGAGCAGGCAGCGGCTAAAAGTAATACTGCGAAGGGCGTTAGGATTTTACTGATAGGAAATTTACGCATCTAGTACCTCTTTAATTAAAGAGCTCTTAAATCGAGCTCGTAAAACTAGCTTGTAAAAACAGTTGGCTAAATAACCGACAGCTCAGGTCTAACAATTACTTCAGCGAAAACTGCAAGCTGCTCTATATAGCCAGAGTATAAACAGTTAATCAGCTTTAGCATGCTGGTGATATTTCTCGCCACTGTCCAAATTCATTAGACGCATCGCACCACCCCAGATATAGCCAGTGTCCATAGGGAAGAGATTGTTACCGCAGTCCTTGCCCTCAAGAGCTGCCCAGTGACCAAAAACAATTTTATCCTGCCGGGCGAGGCGATTACTATGGCTGTACCAGGGCTGAAAGCTATTGTCCTGTTGAGAGTTCTGTTGAGAGTCTGGAGCAGTCTTGGCCTTTAATTCCAGCTGCCCTGAGCTGCTGCAATAGCGCATACGAGTTAGGTAATTGGTAATTAATCGCCAGCGCTCTGGTCCCTCGAGGTTATCCGACCAGCTGTCCGGCTGATTGCCATACATATGCTCGAAGTAGAGGCTGGCCCGATCCGACTGCAGAACCGCTTCCACTTCGCGGGCCATAGATACGGCGGTGCCAATGCTCCAATTGGGCGGTATTCCCGCATGCACCAAGGTGAAATCGCCAATAGATAGCAGAAGGGGCTGCATTTGCAGCCAGCTGAGTAGTTTGTCGCAATCACTGGCGCCGAGGATTTCATCCAGCGTGTCTTTATTGGTGGCCGCGCGCACACCGTGGGAAATGGCCAATAGATGCAGGTCATGATTGCCGAGCACAGAAGTGAAGGCGCTGCCTAAACCTTTGCAGAAGCGCAGGGTTTCCAGTGACTGTGGGCCGCGATTAACCAGGTCGCCGACGGCAATAAGGCGATCTCTCGCCGGTTCAAAGTTGACCCTGTCCAGTAGTTTAAGCAGTGGACTCAGGCAGCCTTGAATATCGCCGACGACGTAATCAGTCATTTAGTTCACAGTGTTGGGTGTCGAGAGTAAAAAGGGTTCTATAGGCACATCGTAGGAACGACCCTGTGGATCGCGCATTGTGTAGTGGCCCTGCATAGTTCCGACGGGCGTGTCGAGGACAACTCCGCTGGTATATTTATAGGATTGACCGGGAGTAATTAAAGGTTGTTCACCGACGACTCCCTTGCCGCGATAAACTTTTTTCCCTTCATTGCCATCGGTGACCAGCCAGTGACGGCTGAGTAATTGGGTTGATTCATTGCCGCGATTTTGGATGGTGATCTGGTAGGCGAACACGAAACGACTGTTATCCGGCTCGGATTCCTGACGGAGATATTCTGTATCTACCTTGACAATAATTGGCTGGTCGGTCATTTGCTTCCCGTCATGCTGTTGTGGATATGGTTGGCTATTGTGACAAATTCAGCGACACTGAGCTGTTCCGCCCGGCGCGATAAATCGATCTCTTCAGCTGCTGTTTGGAGATGCTCGGCATAGGGCCGCAGGCAGTTGCGTAGCGTTTTACGGCGCTGCTGAAAACTGTGGCTGACCAGTTGGCTGAGCAGTTGTTCATCTTCGGCAACACAGGGTTTATTTCTGTGTGGCTTAAGTCTGACAATCGCCGACTGCACCTTCGGCGCTGGTCGAAAGGATTCCGGTGGCACTGGTATCAGTGGCATTACCCGACAGTGGTACTGCACCATCACCGAGAGGCGGCCATAGGTCTTATTACCCGGCACAGCGCCAAGGCGCTCGACCACTTCAAGCTGCAGCATAAAGTGCATATCCTGAATCAGTTCACGCACCTTAATAAGGTGAAACAGCAGAGGTGTGGAAATATTGTAGGGCAAATTGCCTACAAGACGCATCTGCCGGCCCTGATGGAACTGGGCAAAGTCGGTCTTAAGGGCATCACCACTAAAGATACTAAAATTTGGGTAGGCGGAAAATTTCTCGCTGAGGAAGCTAACCAGATCGCGATCCAATTCCACCACTTTCATGCTTGGGCAGCGCTCAATCAGATGTTCAGTGATAGCTGCTGTACCAGGGCCAATCTCAATCAAATTATCATCGGCGCTGGGGCCAATAGCAGAAATAATCTGCGCAATAATTTGTTGGTCGACGAGGAAGTTTTGGCCAAAACGTTTTCTGGCTTGATGCTGAATAGACATTATTGTTGTTTACCGCCGGCTTTTGTCGCCATCTGCACAGCAACCTCAATGGCAGTCTGCAGGCTGCCATTGTCGGCACTGCCGGTACCCGCCAGATCCAGTGCCGTGCCATGGTCTACCGAGGTGCGAATAATGGGAAGTCCGAGAGTGATATTGGCTGCGCGACCAAAGCCCTGGTATTTGAGTACTGGCAGGCCCTGATCGTGATACATAGCCAAAACAGCATCTGCACTCTCTAGGTGTTTGGGCGTAAACAATGTATCGGCGGGCAGGGGGCCGATAAGGTTTACACCCTGGGTGCGAAATTGCTCTAAAACAGGGCTAATAATTTCGATCTCTTCACGCCCCAGATGACCGCCTTCGCCAGCGTGGGGGTTTAGGCCACAGACCAAGATGGTCGGTGCTGGAATAGAAAATTTACTCTGTAAGTCGGCGACTAAAATATTGATCACTTCAGTCAGTGACTTCTGAGTAATACTATCGGCAACATCTCGCAATGGCAGATGAGTGGTTGCCAGTGCCACGCGCAACTCAGTGGTTGCCAGCATCATTACTACCAAGGGTGTTGCAGTTGTATCCGCCAGATATTCAGTGTGTCCGGTAAAGGCGTAGCCGGCATCATTAATAATCGATTTCTGCACTGGCCCGGTAACCATCGCTTTGCAGAAGTTGCGCTCGCAGTCCGCAATAGCAGCATCCAGGCACTTCAAAACATATTCACCATTGGCGCTGTTAAGCTGGCCCGCAGAGGCCGGTTCCGCGAGGGAGATGGGAACAATTGCCAGTTCGCCGGGCTTTAAAGGTTGAGGGCTGGCAGTGGGCTCGCGAAGTGTCAGGCTGAGACTGAGTTCAGCAGCGCGCTGTTGCAAAAGTTGCGGATCGGCATAGGCGACCAGTTCGTAGTCGCAACCACCCTGCACCAGACTGATTAGCAGATCCGGGCCTATGCCTGCAGGTTCTCCTGGCGTTAGTGCCAGGCGTAACGTCATGAGTTTTCAGGCTCTTTTGTTTTAGATTCTTGGTTTTTAGGCTCTTTTATCTCCACGAAAGCTTCGTCACGGATTTCCTGCAGCCAAACTTGCAGCTCTTCTTCGTACTTGCGTTGACGCAGAAGGTTTTCGGCATTGTTGCGCATAATCTTGTCGCTAAAGTCCTGATTGCGGCGCTCGGTAACTTGCAAAATATGCCAGCCGAACTGCGAGAGGAATGGTGCGCTTATTTCCTCTAGCTTGATACTATTCATGGTCTGCTCAAATTCTGGAACAAACATCCCCGGTGTCGACCAACCCAGTTCGCCGCCATTCAGTGCCGAGCCAGGATCTTCTGAAAACTCTTTAGCTAACAGAGCAAAATCTTCGCCGCCGGCAACCCGGTCGCGCAGTTTATTGAGTTGGCTGATTGCAGTTTCCTCATCGCGAATCTCGTTGGGTTTAATAAGAATATGTCGGGCAAAGTGCTGCTCGATAAGTTGTTCGCCACCGCCGCGACGTTCGTAGAGCTTGATTAGATGGTAGCCTGCACCACTGCGAATTGGCTGTGAAACAGTACCGGCTTCCAGTCTCTCAACAGCCTCAATAAACACGCCGGGCAACTGCGCCATTTTTCTCCAGCCGAGGTCGCCACCCTCAAGCGCAGTTTGATCGGCGGAGTTGGCAATTGCCAGCTGTCTAAAGTCGGTGCCACTCTGAATCTGTTCGAGAAGGTCTTGAGCGCGCTGTAAAATAGCATTGGTTTCATCTTTGCTGGTGCCGCTGGGGATGGGTAGCAGTATATGGCCGATATTGACATCCGGAGACGTCATAAAGCGACCCTCTTCAGAGCTGAGGAAATTATCCAACTCCTGACTGCTAATATTGATGCGGCGCATAACATAGCCCTGCTGAACACGCCTTAAAATCATTTCGTTGCGAATCTCTTCACGCACTGCCGACAGGGTTGAACCGGTGCTGTGAATCTGTTCGATATACTGCTCCATGGTCAGCTTGTTACTTGCCGCAACGCGGCCCATGGACTCATTGAGCTCAGCATCGGTAATTCGAATGCCGGCGCTGTACCCCATATTCAACTGCAGTCGTTCTGAGATTAAACGCTCGAGCACCTGTTGGATAAGAATTTCTTCAGGGGGAGGCTGAGTGCCTGACTTCTGAATTTGAATATAGATAGTAGCCAGTCGGCTCTGTACTTCACTGTTCAGTACAACATCTTCATCCACCACCGCGACAACCCTGTCGAGAATTTCAACTTGGGCGACTGCGCTGATTGAGACTGCGGTGAGTAAAAATGCAAGCAGTGCTTTGTTACAAGTTTTCTTCAGATCCATAACCGTAGATACCATTGTTGAGCATTGAGTCAACCCGACCGCCGGAGCCGGCCAGGCCTTTAAATTGTATTTGGAAAAATATACCGTTAGAGAGAGTCAGGTTCTCTTTGGGAACCAAGATCTCGTCTCTGCGATCAAGCCAGCGCCGCGCGACAAAACTTGCCCGCCAACAGCAGCTGTTATATTCAAATCCGGCGAAAATTTCCAGCGCCCGACTGTTGGTAAAATCATGATTCCAGCGCCCAACCAGATTAAAGTTTCCCTTTAGGGGGACAAATCCCGAGATGTCTGCTTGACGAATATCCTCTGCAAAACTGATGTCATTAATCAGTGGAGCATTTCCTTTCGTCGAGCGGTAAGTCGCGTTAAACAGCCGATTTTGGCGGTCATTATAACGCAAGCTAAAACTGCTTTTTTCCAGTTCATTATCATGTGTATCGTAGATAATATCACTAGTAAAACGCCAATTAACATTCATTCGTCCAGACAGTTTCAGGGCCAATGGCGACTGTCCGCGACTCAGTTCAGAAAGCTCCAGCGCTGAGGGGGTCGCCGACAGAGTTATTTGCCGATCTCTATAGTTGATAGATTGGGCAATACTGGCGGTAAATCGTTCCTGCCCAGATTCCTTATTGATAAATCGACTGGTAAAGGCAATGGTCAGTCGGTCTTCATCTGAAATTCGATCGCCACCATTAAAGCGTCCATCACGAAACAGGCTGCTGTAAGAGGGGGTGAATTCTCGAGTATCAAAAACTGGGAAGTCAGACTGATCTTTAAAAGCAGCTTTTACATAGTAGAGTCGCGGTTCAAAAGTTGCTGTGTACCCTTTTAGCCAGCGGGTGTCGCGGCTGAAAAATATGCTGCTGTCCAATGATGATACTGGCACGGTTACCGAAGGGCTTTGAATGTTGGCGTTTTGGTTCCCTAGGGAGGCGCCATTGCTATCCAGATTGTAAGTCAGATTTTTGACTTGAAACTGGGGGCGGAAGTAGCCCCATGTCCAGCGTTTATCCCAACTAATGCTGTAGTCCAGGCGATTTCTAATGCCAGTGACAAAATTGCGATTGTCGTGATCAAACTGGATGCTTTGATTATTTAAATCCAGAACCATACTATTGTCGAAACGATAGTAACCCTTAATATCAATTTTTGGCAGTGTGGAATACTGCTCTTCCAAGCCGTCGACAACAGTCTGATTATTTCGGACCTCTATACGATAGTCCCAATGCTTGGTCTTGAATGTTGCTCCTGCGATGCGAGGCAGGTTGATCAGGCTAGTTGACTCTAGAGACATATTGCCGAGGTCGCCAAGATAATCATTGTCGGAGACCTTGTTGATATCTAGATAGGTCGACCAAGACTTGCCGATACCACCGAGGTGATTGAGACCCATCAAATAGCGATCCCGGCCAAGATATTCGGAAAGGCCGGTGACAGGATTTATATCACGTTCGTCTTTGCCGCCCTTGTCGTCACCTAAAAAAGCGCCGAATATTTCGGTGTTTGAATATTTGCTCAGATGGCGAAACTCTAATTCCAAGCCGATTCCACGCTCCTGGATCAGGCGCGGGGTAATGGTTGCATCATAGTTTTCGGCCATATTCCAATAGATTGGCTGTGAATAGTCGAAACCGTTGATGCTGTTGACGTGCAGGACCGGAAACAACAGGCCAGATGAACGCCGATCGTTAATCGGAAATTTAATCCACGGAAAATAGAAGACCGGTATATCTTTCACTTTCAACCGAGCATTTTTGACCGTCGCAAATCCAGACTCCTGATCAATGGCGATTTCACTGGTGGCCATTTGCCAGGTTGTATCACCAGGTTCGCAGGTCGAGTAGGAGGCATCTAAAATAGTGATCACACCATCTTTGGTGCGCTCTAAATTTTTCGCTTCGCCGCGCACCGACGCCTCGTGAAGCACGTATGTGGCATCTTTAAGCTGCACTTCTTTACTGTCTATATCGATTTCTGCATTGTTGCCCAGCAGCAGCAACCCCGGTTCACGAAACCGTACATTGCCTTCAAGTACAACAGTGCGATTGGTTTGATCTATGCGCGCAGAGTTACTGCGAATCTGCCGATAGCCCTGAGATATCTGAACATCGCCATCCAGAATAGCGATGTTGTCGGCAAGGGTTTCTGTCATATTAGCGTTAACCAATAGTGACGCCTGCTTGGGGTCGAGATCTGCGTCAGGGTATTTTCGTTCAGGTTCAATATAGGCGCCACAGCAGTTACTGGCTACTTGTGCTTGCTGCTCTTCGGTCATGTGCTGTTTTTCTACCCAATCCAGATTGCGCGCCGCAGCAACTCTTGCCTCCTCGGAGCTGGGGCTAGCTAAGGGTATTTCAGATGTTTGAATCACTTGATGACTGTCGGCCGATACGGCAATAGAATATCCAGCGACAACCGCTATCAGCACTGCAGTGAGCACTGATCTGTGCCGCCGAATGGCGACAAAAAGTCGGCTCTGCTGTATAGAGGAAAACGCGCTCAAGATATGGCCTGTTCACTAATCATTAGTTTGATGGCATTTTACCTGATAACTTGCCAGAGTAGAGGGCTGAATTAAGATAGAATAAAGTTTTTTAGTTTGCGGCTATACCCCAGGTTAAAAGTCGCGGGCCATTAATAGCCATAAGCTAAGAACAGCTAGCTTTGAGCATAGAGAGGAAAGACAGATATTAATCATTTAGATAATCCGCGGCGCAGGACATTTGTTGATTGGATATCGGCCTTTTTGCCTGATTCACACCAAATTGAGCGACCAATAAAGCTGCAACCTCTGGCCGGGGATGCCGGGTTCCGGCGTTATTTCCGCGTGGTCGGGCAGCCCGCGTTAATCGCTGTAGATTCTCCCCCGGAGAAGGAAAAAAATCAGGCTTATATTGCCGTGTCCACGGCATTTCAGCGTCATGGAATAAGCACCCCAAGAATATTCGCTGTTGATTTTGCCAACGGTTTCTTTCTCCTGCAAGATTTTGGCGTACACCTGCTACAGGCACAATTAACCTGCGAAAAACCACCGGCCGATGTAGCTGAGCGCTATAGCCAGGCCGAAGCGATCCTGATGGAAATACAGCGAGTAGCCCCAGATTCTGCCGTTTTCCCGCGCTATGATCGTCAAGACCTGCAGGCAGAGATGGATCTGTTTGCTGAATGGTTTGTCGCTGAGCTACTCGGCATTACTCTCGAGCAGCATGAGCAGCAAATGCTGCAACGGCTTTTTGAAGATTTGATCGACAGCGCCATTGAGCAGCCGCAGTTAGTCGTGCACAAAGATTTTCACTCGCGCAATTTAATGTTGCTTGAGGATAACAGTCTCGGAGTGATTGATTTTCAGGATGCGGTTATCGGTCCGATAACCTACGATCTGGTCTCACTCCTTAAAGATTGCTACCTGCATCTGCCTGCCGATCAGGTGGCGCAGCGGGCGCTGGATTTCAAAAAGGCACTCGAGACGAATAACCAGCTAGACCAAATGACCGATCAGAGTTTTCTGCGCAGTTTTGACAAGATGGGGCTGCAACGCCATATCAAAGTGTTGGGTATTTTTGCCCGCCTCTGTCTGCGCGATGGAAAGCCCGGCTATCTCAATGATCTTCCACTGGTTATTCGCTATACATTAGAAGCCGCTCAGCGCTATCCCGAGGCTCAGGCCTTCTTTAATTGGTTTGTTGAGCGTATCGAACCACTACTACCCAGCCATAAATGGTATCGACAGTGGCAAACAGCCACAGAAGCCAGCCGTGGACAAACTGCGAGCGGGGACGAGTCTTAATGAAAGCGATGATTTTAGCCGCTGGCCGCGGCGAGCGCTTGCGGCCTCTTACAGATACAACCCCCAAGCCGATGTTGTTAGTCGACGGCAAGCCATTGCTTGAGCATCATATCAATCGACTTGTGGCAGCAGGAATCAACGATATTGTTATTAACACCTGCTGGCTGGGCGAGCAGATAGAAGCGTATTTCCATGACGATGGCCGCCGCTTTGGCGTCAATATCAGCTGGTCGCGAGAAACTCAGCCTCTCGAGACAGGTGGTGGTATTAGTCGAGCTCTACCGCTATTGGGCGACCAACCGTTCCTGCTCATTAACGGCGATGTCTGGTCTGATTTCCCCCTTGCCGAGTTATCTAACAGCCATTTGCCGGCAGAGTTGGATGCACGGTTAGTACTGGTTAATAATCCCGAGCATCATCCGCAGGGTGATTTTTCATTGGAGGGCAGTTTAGCCAGTTACAGAGAAGCTCAGCGCTTTACTTTTAGCGGCATTAGCCTGTTTAGGCCACAGTTGTTTGCCGCCTACCAAAATAATGCTGAGCAATATTTTCCGCTACGAGATATATTGAAACCGGCAATTCTGAACGGACGCGTAGGTGCAACTGTCTATTCTGGGAGTTGGTGTGATGTGGGAACTGTCGAGAGATATCAGCAGTTGCAAGCGCTTGTAAACTCTTTATAAATAATAGGAAAAACCGTTAATGATCACCCGGCATAAATACCAAATACTCTTCTGGCTGTGTATCGCAGCCACGATCTTTGCATCTTTAACCCCCGGCGTGGGAAAGCCTCTGTTTCAGATGCAGGACAAAGTTTTTCACGCCGCTATCTATGCGCTGCTGTTCTTTTTCTGCGCAAATGCTTACAGCAATCGATTTTCGCTGTGGCTGCTGGCCTTGGTATTGGCATGCTTTGGTTTGAGTATGGAATTAGCCCAATCCATGACCAGCTACAGGCAGGCTGACGGCTGGGATATGTTGGCCAATTCAACCGGCATACTGCTGGTCTGGCTACTTATGCTCTGGCATCGGAGGGCAGTATGATTGAGGTTTATCGCGGCAGTGATTATTTTGAAGGGCAGTTGCTAAAAGGCCTGATGGAACAGAATGGGTTGCAGGTATTTTTAAACGGGACCGCACTTCAGGGCGGTCTGGGTGAAGTGCCCGCACTGGGTCATCTTTCGATCACCGTCAATGATGCCGATCGCGAGCGCGCCGAAGAAATTATTAAAGCCTATGAGCGCGGTGATTACGCGCTGGAGGACGAGGACTAGTGACTCCCCGGCTGAGGCATCTGGCACTCTGGTTGGCGCCTCTTGCTGCCGCTATAGTCAGTCTATTAATGCTTCACTATGGCTGGGCTAGAAACGGCGCACTTGCCGCAGGACTGACAGTACTCTGTGCCCTGTGGTGGATCTTTGAGCCTATTCCAATTCCCGCGACATCAATGATTCCTCTGGGGGTGTTCCCCCTGCTCGGCATCCTCGATGGCAAACAGGTGGCGCAAGCCTATGGCGATCCGCTGATTATCTTGCTGATGGGTGGTGCGATGCTCTCCAAGGCGATGGAGAAGAGCGGCGCTCACCGGCGTATTGCGCTCTATATGGTCAATTTATTTGGCGGCCATGACCAGCGCCGGCTAGTGTTTGGTTTTATGGTCGCATCAGCGCTGTTAAGTATGTGGGTTTCCAATACCGCCACCACCTTGATGCTATTGCCGGTGGCCTATGCAGTTCTCGACAGTGCTGATAGTGAAAATGCTAAAAAACTCGCCGTGCCGCTATTTTTGGGTATTGCCTATGCGGCCAGTATCGGCGGCTTGGGCACCCCTATAGGATCACCGCCCAATGTGGTGTTTTTAAAAATATACGGTGAAACCACGGGGACTATCCCGAGCTTTACCCAGTGGATGCTCTGGGCTCTGCCAGTTGTGATTATGTTGCTACCTCTAGCAGGCCTATGGATTACTCGCCATCTGGGCAAAACCGCCCCTCTGGAAATTCCCCAGGCGGGTATCTGGCGCAGTGAAGAGGTCAGAGTTTTAATTATCTTCAGTTTGACGGCACTGGCGTGGATTACTTTAAGGGAACCCTTTGGCGGCTGGAGTGGCTGGTTTAACTTACCCACAGCGAACTATGCCGCCGTTGCACTGACCGCCGTAGTTTTAATGTTTGTCTTGCCAAATGGCCATGGAGGCAAGTTACTCGACTGGGAATCGGCCTCATCCATTCATTGGGGAGTGTTGCTATTATTTGCTGGTGGTATTGCTATCGCCAAAGCCTTTGCCGTAACTGGAATCAGTGAAGCCATTGGTGAGTCTCTCTCCGGCGTTACGCGGCTGTCGATTATTGCGCTGATTGCTGTGGTCGCGCTATCAGTGACATTCCTCACTGAGATCACCAGCAATACAGCGACCACCACATTGCTGATGCCCATTCTTGCCGCCGCCTCGCTAGGTGCCGGTTTTGAGCCGGCACTACTTATGTTACCGGCTGCGCTCTCCGCTAGCTGCGCCTTTATGTTGCCGGTGGCAACGGCCCCCAATGCGATTGTCTTTGGCACAGGGAAAATGACTGTCGAGCAGATGGCGCGCGAGGGTATCGCATTGAACTTGATGGGTGCGGCGGTGATTACCGCAGTGGTTTATTTCTGGCTTGCCTAGTTGCAGGAAGGTTGGCCGAGAGCTAAAAGCTAGTTCTGCAATAGGACTTTAATATTGCTTGGCTGAAGGGTTTGGCTACCGGCAAAAGACAATACTAGCGTGGCCATCTCATCCCAGACATCCGCATTGCGCATACCCTTAATACCGCGATCTATAGCGCCAGCCTGACGCAAGAGCATGCGCAGATGTGCTGGCCTTAAACGTTTTAGGGCCCCGCGGAACAGAGGCATACGTTTATCCCAAACCCCGGATTTTTTTAGTGCCCAGTCGCTTTTTTCACCGCTGGCAATCATTTCGCTGGCTTTAACCAAAATCCGCAGTTCCCGGGTGATCGCCCAGAGCAGGGGAATGACTTCTGTGCCTTCATTCTTCAATCCGCGCAGTGAACGGGCGGCAGACTGGGCATCGCCGAGCAATATCTTGTCGACAAATTCAAAAACATTGTAGCGTGAACTATCGGTGACAACCGATGACATGGTGGTGCCATCCACTGCGCCTTCGGGGGCCAGTAATTTTAGCTTTTCAATCTCCTGAACGGCCGCCAATAGATTGCCTTCAACACGGTCGGCAAGAATCTGAACGGCTTCTTGATTGGCATTGATATTGGCCGCGCGCAGACGCTGATCAATCCAGCGCGGCATCTGGTTGGCATCCACTGGCCAAACCTGAATATGAGCGCCAGCGCCCTCTAGGGTTTTCATCCACTTGCTGTTTGGCGCACCTTTTTCCAGCTTGGATAATATAACTAACAGCAGGTTATCCGGATTGGGGTTGGCCAAGATTTCAGCAAATGCTTTACTGCCCTTGTCACCGGGCTTGCTGCCGGGTATGCGCACTTCTAGAATTTTTTTATCGGAAAATAGCGACAGCGAATTGCTCTCATTAATCAGCGGGTTCCAGTCATAACTCAAGGGACTGCCTTCAAAATGGAATAACTCGCGTTCGGTAAAACCCTGTTCTCGTGCCGCTATACGAATAGCGTCCGCAGCCTCCTGAGCCAACAGAGGTTCATCACCGCTGATCACATAGACCGGCATTAGCGGTTTTTTAAGATGAGCCTGAAGTTTCTCCGGATAAATTTTCATAGGCTATGGGCTATCTGAATTTTGCTTTTGCTCAGTATATTGTGCGGGCAACACTTTTAAACGATTGAGAATCTGCCTGACAATCTCTTCACGCATTTCAATTCTTACTAGCTGTTCTTCATTGTCCGAGGAGAGATTATTCGCCCTTTCGATTTCATAGCTGCGTTCGACTGAGGCAGTTAGAATTTTGGTGAGAGGCGTGCCAGAGGGGTCAGCAATTAAAAAGTCTAAATCTTCGTTAAGCTGAAATTCCGCTGCTTGGGCGCTGGAGTTTAATGTGGCTATGCGCCGGTTATGACGGTAATCGATAATCACAATTGAGTATCTTGCATCAACCGAATTGGAGACAACATCAACGCCGTAAACATCCAGTGCGCGAGTCAATGCGCTGACAAAAGTATCCTGCGATACCTGGGCTTCTATGTATAAGCTGCCGATATTACTTGGCACAACCTGAGAGTTGCTAAGCTGCCAGCCACAGGCGGATAAGAGCAGAGCTATCGTGGCGAGTATTAATCTTTGCATCATAGGGCAGTCCTAATTGAACGATCTTTTCGTTGGCTGCAAGCTAATAATAGTTAGTTGGCTACTATATTAACCAGTCTTCCCGGAACCACAATGATTTTTCGAATGGTCACGCCTTCGGTAAAGCGCTGAACATTGCCATCTTCCAGTGCTAGCTTTTCAATTTCATCCTTGGGCGCATCTGCAGCCACCTGAATTTTCCCGCGCACCTTACCGTTGACCTGAATGACGATCTCGATTGAACTGCGCACCAGTGCCAACTCATCCAGTGTTGGCCATGCAGCATCGGCAACCGCTTCCTGATTGCCCATCGCCAGCCATAGGCTGTGACAGATGTGTGGCGCGATTGGCGAGAGCAGCAAAATAGCGCTAGTCAGAGCTTCATGGCGAACAGCAATACTCTGCGGATGACTATCGCTGAGTTTGGCGACTTCATTTAATAGCTCCATCACTGCAGCAATTGCGGTGTTAAACGTATTGCGGCGACCATAGTCATCGTTGACCTTGCTGATGGTTTCATGGGTCTTGCGACGCAGATCTTTTTGCCCGTCATTAAGGCTGGCCCTATCTAAGTCTTCTCCACAACCCAACTCTAAATGAGCATGAACTATAGTCCACAGCTTGCGCAGGAATCGGTGCGCACCGGAAACACCATCATCACTCCACTCCAGAGTCTGTTCCGGGGGTGCGGCAAACATAGTGAACAGGCGCACCGTATCGGCGCCATGCTTATCGATCGCAGTCTGCGGGTCAACACCATTGTTTTTTGACTTTGACATTTTAGTCACGCCGCCGCTGTGAACCTCTTCACTAGTGGCAGTTTCAGTGGCCTTAATTGTGCGACCTTTTTCATCGCTCTCAACCGTGACATCCAGTGGCGACAACCACTCTTTGCGGCCGCCATTATCTTTATAAAAAGACTCTGCTAGAACCATGCCCTGACAGAGCAGGCTTTTAAATGGTTCGCTGCTGCTGACCAGACCTTCATCGCGCAATAGCTTGTGATAGAAGCGCGCGTAGAGCAGATGCAAAATAGCGTGTTCGATACCGCCAACATATTGATCGACCGGCAGCCAGTAATCGGCGCGCTCGGGATCGAGCATGGCACTGTCCAGATCGGAACAGGTAAAGCGCGCGTGGTACCAGGACGATTCCATAAAGGTATCGAAAGTATCGGTTTCGCGCTCAACATCTTGACCGTTGAGCTGATCTTTTTTCCACTCGAGATCCGCTTTAATCGGCGACTGAATACCATCCATTTCGACATCAGTGGGCAGTACTACAGGTAGCCTGTCCAGAGGTACCGGAATCTCGCCGCCATCGGCGAGGTTGTACATTGGAATCGGTGAACCCCAGTAACGCTGACGGCTCACACCCCAGTCGCGCAGGCGGTAGTTGGTGGTGACCGAGCCATGATTGGCTTCTTCGAGAGCTGCGGCAATCGCATCGAAAGCGCCGTCGAAATCCAAGCCATCATACTTGCCAGAATTAATCAGCAGACCCTTAGTGACGAAAGCTTCGCTACTAATATCGCAGGCTTCATCTGCAACTGGTGCAATAACCTGTTTAATTTCTAGTGAATATTTGTTGGCAAATTCGTAGTCGCGCTGATCGTGGGCCGGTACGGCCATTACCGCGCCAGAACCATAGTCCATCAGTACATAATTGCCGACCCAGACTGGCACCGTCTCGCCGGTCAGTGGATGAACCGCAGTAATGCCAGTATCCATGCCACTCTTTTCCATCGTCGCCATTTCGGCTTCGGAAACCTGCTGGGTTTGGCAGTCACCGATAAATTCAGCCAGTGCCGGATTGGTCTCCGCCGCTTTAAGGGCAATTGGATGCTGAGTGGCCAGTGTTAAATAAGTCACGCCCATCAGTGTATCTGGCCTAGTGGTATAGACATCAAAGGCTTGATGCTCACCAACCGCGATGGACAGATCGAAAGTCATGGTGACCCCGCGACTCTTGCCAATCCAGTTGCGCTGCATGGTTTTAACCTGTTCGGGCCAGTGCTCCAAATCATCGAGGTCGTCTAACAGCTGCTCGGCGTAGTCGGTGATACGAATAAACCACTGGGGGATTTCCTTGCGCTCCACCAGAGCGTCTGAGCGCCAACCACGGCCATCGATCACTTGCTCGTTGGCCAGTACAGTCTGGTCAACCGGGTCCCAGTTGACGGTGGACATTTTTTTGTAGACTAGCCCTTTCTCGAACAGACGGGTAAAGAACCACTGTTCCCACTTGTAATAGTCCGGCTCGCAAGTAGCTAGCTCCCGGGACCAGTCGATGCCAAAGCCCAGGGACTTGAGCTGCGACTTCATGTAGGCGATATTTTCCTTGGTCCATTTGGCGGGCGCGCTCTTGTTTTGGATTGCAGCATTTTCCGCGGGCAGACCAAAGGCATCCCAACCCATAGGGTGGAGAACATTTTTGCCCTGCATACGCTGGTAGCGAGCGATTACATCAGTGATGGTGTAGTTGCGCACATGCCCCATATGCAGCTTGCCGCTGGGGTAGGGGAACATGGCCAGGCAGTAAAATTTTTCTTTATCCGGATCTTCAGTAACTTCAAAGGTCTGGTTATCGGTCCAGTACTGCTGGGCTTCGCGCTCTAATTCGGCGGGATTGTAATGCTGTTCCATGGTCATCAAGATTCACTGCTTATCGGTTTTAAAATAGGCGTGAATTATAGGGTAACAGAGGCCTATCTAACAGCAGTTAAAACAGTCTAGCTTCTGGCAGGCACGCCCAGCTCTTCGAGTTTGGCTGCCATATCTTCAGCCGAGGTGGCCGGTTTAATGTTGGTGTCGATAAAAAGAATCTTGCCATCTTTGCCAATATAGAAAGTGTGGCGCTTTGGCACACCGTAAAAGGCCAGTACATCATAGGCTTTAGCGGTGTTTTTAGAGGGGTCGCTCAACAGTGGAAAGTCCGCTTCAGTCTCTTTGGCAAAGCCCTTGTTGTCCTCCAGTGAATCGACGCTGGCCATAAAGTAGGCCACTTCAAGGCGTTTTAGCAGGTGGCCATTTTGCGCCAGTGACTTACATTCGATAGTGCAGCCGCTGGTATAGGCTTTCGGATACCAGGCGATTACTACTGCCTGCTTATCTTTAAACTGACTGAGGCTGTAGCTTTTGCCGTCGGTCGCTTCAAGTAAAAAGTCTGGGGCCTGATCGCCGACTTCAAGTGCTGTGGCAACGGTGGAGATAGATACCAACAGTGCTGATAGTAAAATTTTAATCTGATTGTTCATTGTCTGCCTCGCTATTGGTATCGTTAGGTGGCGGTCATGCGCCGTCTTATTATTAAACCCGCGCAAACAAGCAGGGACAGAATCACTGTTGGCCATGAGCCGGTCTGAGAAAATATTGTCTGTCCGCTGCGGGGTGCAATAGTTGCAGATAATTCTCCGGCACTAAACTGTTCAAGCTGCGCTGTTATCTCGCCGCGGTGGTCAACCAGTGCGGTAACGCCATTACTGGTGCCACGCATCATTGGCTTGGCATTTTCCAACGCGCGCATTCGCGCCATTTGCATATGCTGGCGCGGCGCAATAGAGCGCCCAAACCAGGCATCATTGCTAACGGTTAATAGCATAGTTGCCTCTTTAGCCATGCTTGCCACCAGATTGGGATAGACAATCTCATAACAAATTGCCGTGGCAATCTTCTCTCCGGCTATATTGAGCAGCGGCTGATCTGCATCGCCCAGGGAGAAAAAGGACATCGGCAGGTTAAAAAACTTAATAAGCCCGCGCAGCAGCGACGCAAATGGGACATATTCACCAAAGGGCACCAGCCGTGTTTTGTCGTATTGACCGCGATTTTCCCCCAGCATCATCAACGAATTGAAATAGCGATCGCTAGCCGGCTGGTAAGTAGGTATACCAGTTATAAGGGTTGTTTGGTTCACTTTTGCCTGTAAATCCACTTCATCTAGAAATTTCCAGACATTTTTTGGCGTTGTCGGGATGGCAGCCTCTGGCCAGACAATAATATCCGCACCCCAGTGAGGCTGGGTTTGGCTCTGAAGCTGCTGCAAGATTCCCTGTTGCTCGCTGTAGACCCACTTTTTATGTTGGTCTGTATTGGGCTGAACCAGAACCACCGAAAGATTTTTTCCGGTGACTGATGTCCAGCTAATCTGCTGTAAAAAGTAACCACTTACTACAGCCGCAATAATCACCAGTGAGGCCAGTTTTACACTTTTCATGCTGCGCGGGTTTCTATAGCTCTGGGTTAGCTGACTTAATAGCGCGGCGGCCAGAGCGGTGAGAAAGCTTAGCCACATCACTCCGCCAATGGGCGCCCAGCCACTCAGCCAGGTTTCGGTATGAGCATAGCCGCTGTACAGCCAGGGGAAGCCGGTAAATATCCAGCTGCGAAACCATTCGCTCAATACCCAGATGGCCGGCAGTCCGATCAGCCAGGATGCAGGCTTCTGCGGAATCAGTGCGCTGAGAGCAAAAGGCAGGGCAAATAACAGGGCGATAAACAGACAGAATATGCTGGTCGCTAGCAGTGCCAATGGTGCGGGGATAAAGCCGTGCTCATGGATGCTGACATAGACCCAGCTGACCCCGACAAAGAACATACCAAAGCCAAAGACCAGTGATTTCACCAACGCCTGTTTCAGGGTTTGCTCTTGCAGAGTGCGGAACAATACTGCGATCGAGAGTATGGCGATGGGCCAAAGATAGAAGGGCGCAAGAGCCAAAGGAAACAGTGCTCCCGAGGCAAATAGGGCAAGAAATCTTTGCCCGCGGGCCAGGCGCATCATAGGGTAATTTTTTTCACTTCAAGCGTGGTGATTTTGCGTTTATCGCCAGCCACTACTCTAAATCCAAAGCCCTCGACAGTGATGGTTTCATCAATGCTCGGCAGGCGGCCAAAGGCATGCAGTACCAGTCCGCCGACGGTGTCGAATTCATCGTCGGCAAGGCCGACATCAAAAAATTCATTAAAGTCATCGATTTCAGCGATCGCTTCAACGGTAAAGATATCGTCAATCTTGTGGCGAATCTGTGCCTGCTCGTGCTCATCGGTTTCATCTTCGATCTCGCCGACAATCTCTTCGAGAATATCTTCAATGGTCAGTAGCCCGGAAACCCCGCCGTATTCATCGACCACAATCGCCATGTGGTAGCGCTGTTCACGGAACTCCTGAAGCAGCACATTAAGGCGTTTACTTTCAGGAATAATGGTCGCCGGACGCAGCAGTGACTGCAGGTTAAACGAGCTGTTATCGGAGAGCAGTAGTGGCAGCATCTCTTTGGCCAGCAATATGCCTTTAACGTCGTCTGAGGATTCGCCGACAACCGGGAAGCGCGAGTGTTGCGAGGTAATGACCACTTCGAGAACCTGCTCGAGGCTAAAGTCATCTTCGATAATAACCATCTGCGAGCGCGGGATCATAATCTCCCGAGCCTGCTGGTCGGAGACCTTTAAAGCCCCTTCCATAATTTGCAGTACGCTGGCATCAATAATTGATTCGTTTTCGGCACTACGCAGCATGTCGGCAACATCGTCGCAGTTCTTTGGGTCCTGTGAAAATACCCCGGCAATCTTTTTAAACAAAGATTTTTCTGACCTGTTGTTGGATGATTCTTCGCTCATGATTTTTCTCGCTAGTGACCGACTTTGGCTTTTTCTGTGGGTACATCTGTGTATTCGTAAGGGGCTGGAAAATTTAATTCCAGCATAATGGCTGTTTCCAGCTTTTCCATCTGCTCGGCTTCTTTATCATCCGTATGATCGTAGCCGAGAAGATGCAGCACACCGTGGACAATAATATGTGCCCAGTGCGCCTCTGTGGTTTTTTGCTGTTCGCTGGCTTCGCGGTTAACCACCGGTGCGCAGACCACCAGATCGCCAAGTATCGGCAGAGGTTCGGGGGTGACTGCATCGAAGGGGAAGCTGAGAACATTGGTGGCCCCGGTTTTGCCCCGGTACTGCTGATTGAAATCGGCACTTTCCAGCTCGTCGACTATGCGCAGGTTGAGTTCAGAATTATCGCGTTCGTCGCGAATTGCAGCGCTGGCCCAGCGCTTAATACTGTCCTCGTCGGGAGCGTCTTCAGATGAGCAGGCCATCTGAATGTCGATAGATAGATTCATTGATTAACTATATAGCCGTCTAGTCGTCTTTTTCATGGGCATCATAGGCATCTACGATACTTTGAACAATAGGGTGGCGAACCACATCGCGCGAGATAAAGTGCGTAAAGCTGACTTCGTCGACATTTTTCAAGACCTCGCAGGCGTGAACCAGCCCGGATTTAACGCCGCGGGGCAGGTCAACCTGTGACATATCGCCGGTAATCACTGCGGTAGAGCCAAAGCCGATACGGGTGAGGAACATTTTCATCTGCTCGCGGGTGGTGTTCTGGCTCTCGTCGAGCAGAATAAACGCGCCATTTAAGGTGCGGCCACGCATATAGGCGAGCGGTGCAATCTCAATAACATTGCGCTCCTGAAGTTTGGCTACGGTCTCAAAGCCGAGCATCTCGTGCAGGGCATCGTAGAGTGGGCGCAGATAGGGGTCGACCTTCTGGGCCAGATCGCCGGGCAAGAATCCGAGTCGCTCTCCGGCTTCCACCGCCGGACGCACCAGCAGTATTCGCTCCACCTCGTCACGCAATAATGCTTCAACCGCACAGGCTACCGCCAGATAGGTTTTTCCGGTGCCCGCTGGGCCAATACCAAAATTAACATCGTGGGTTTGAATCGCGCGCACGTAGCGCTGCTGATTTAAACCGCGGGGTTTGATATTGCCTTTCTTTGTGCGGATAACCGAGAAACTCTCGACATTGTCGACGGGCTGCGCATTACTGGTGGACGGAGTTTGCGTCATAGGCGCCTCTTTGTTGGCTGGTGAGTTGGCTGATGAGCTAAATGATTGACTGGAATGCTGTAGATTGAGGTGGACTTCTTCAGGCGATAGCTCGGCGTAATGAGCAGTCTCTTGATAGAGGTTGTAAAGCACTTCACTCGCGCGCTGAGCGGCAACGGCATCGCCATAAACCGCAAAGAAGTTATCCCGCGAGCGAATTTCAACATCGAGACGCTGTTCGATTAGGCGGAGATGTTCATCAAATTGACCACAGAGAGATGCAAGGCGTCGAGCGTCGTTAGGCTCGAGAGTGATGCTAGAGGCAGATGGTTGGTTATCCAATCTATTCAATGAGTGCTTTTGATCCATTAGTAGTTGTCATACTGCAAGCATAGCGCGATCTGTAGAAGAGCGTAAACCCTTTTTATTACACAGATATTATAAGAAATAGGCTTCTTAAAATGATTACTTATAAACAATAGCCTCTGGGCGACAGTCTACTTGCAGATAGCCTAAAGCAGATCGCCGCGCAGAGAGTTGGGTAGAGCCTCGGTGATTGCGGCCTCGACAAACTGGCCAATCAAGCTGTGGTCGCTGCTGCGAAAGTTAACTACGCGATTATTTTCAGTGCGCCCCTGCAACTGCCCGGGATCTTTCTTCGAAATACCGGTTACCAGCAGCGTTTCCTGGTTGCCAACCATACGGCGGCTTATTTCGGCAGCATTCTGAAGAATGCGGTCTTGAAGAATTTTCAGGCGCTGTTTTTTGACATCTTCTGGCGTGTTGTCCTCGAGATCAGCGGCTGGTGTTCCGGGTCTGGCGCTGTAGATGAAGCTAAATGAGGTGTCGAAACCTATGTCATTGACCAGCTTCATGGTCGCCGCAAAGTCATCTTCAGTTTCGTTGGGGAAGCCGATAATAAAATCTGAAGAGATACTGATATCCGGTCGAATTTCACGCAGTCGGCGAATCTTTGATTTGTACTCAATCGCAGTGTGGCCGCGCTTCATCGCCATCAGAATGCGGTCGGAACCGCTCTGCACTGGCAGGTGGAGATGGCTGACCAACTCTGGAACCTGCGCGTAGGCTTCAATAAGCCGGTCGGAGAATTCCACGGGATGGGAAGTGGTGTAGCGAATTCGGTCGATTCCCTGAATCTCGGCGACAAAGGGCAATAACTCAGCAAAGTCACAGATCGAGCCATCGGGCATCTCGCCGCGATAGGCGTTTACATTCTGACCGAGCAGATTCACTTCGCGTACACCCTGTTCGGCGAGGGCGCTAATTTCCGCCAATACATCGGCCAGCGGTCGGCTGACCTCTTCGCCTCTGGTGTAGGGAACCACGCAGAAGGTGCAGTACTTTGAACAGCCTTCCATGATCGACACAAAGGCCGAAACGCCGTCTGCCTCTGGGGTTGGCAGGCGGTCAAACTTTTCAATTTCCGGAAAGCTTATATCGACAACAACGGTACCATCGCTCTTACGGGTTTCCATCATCTCCGGCAGGCGGTGCAGTGTCTGCGGGCCAAACACTAGGTCGACAAAGGGTGCGCGCTTGGCGATAGCATCGCCTTCCTGACTGGCGACACAGCCGCCGACACCAATAATCAGATCCGGATTTGACTCTTTTAAATGCTTCCAGCGACCGAGCTGATGAAAGACCTTTTCCTGAGCTTTTTCGCGGATTGAACAGGTGTTGAGCAGGATAACATCGGCATCTTTAGGGTCGTCTGTCGCCACCATTTGATGACTGTCGCCAAGCAGGTCGCCCATGCGTGCAGAATCGTACTCATTCATCTGGCAGCCATGGGTGACTATGTGCAATTTTTTCACTGGTTTTGATGTCATCAGGTTGGTTAATCTTTGATCAAATATAAGGCTGAGCATTATAGCCAGACCCGCTTAATTCGCAACATAAAGCAGTGCTATAAGATATTGTTGTGCTATTATTGCCGGCCTTTAATAGTAGCAGATTGCGTGTACTTTGATGTCTAGCCAACCAATTTACAGAATCACATTTTTTAACCAGCAAGAAATCTATGAGATTTATGCCCAGCATGTATTTCAGAGCGATCTCTGGGGCTTTCTCGAAGTTGAGGAATTTGTCTTTGGTGAACGCTCGCAAATGATCGTTGATCCCGCTGAAGAAAAATTAAAAAATGAGTTCTCTGGCGTCAAACGGAGCTTTATTCCAATGCAGTCTGTGGTGCGTATTGATGAGGTGGAAAAAGAGGGTACCTGCAAGGTTACCGAAGTGCCCGGAGCAGTGGCTGGCAATGTTCGTCCGTTCCCGTTTCCATCGATGGCCGGCTCGAAACCGGGTAAAGAATAAAATAATAAATATGACCTGACAGCCATAGCCATATAAGTGGCTGTGATATGATCAGGCCTCTTTTTAAGTTTGTATTAGAGTGTTTGTGGGGTGTTGAAGTAATGATTGTTAGAGGTATGTATGACTCGTGAAGCGTTTGATTTACTGCCCTATGAGTTCGCTCGTGCTAACCGCGTACTGCGTGACGATGGCGACCTACTGTTAGGTCCGGATGCGCCGGATTGGGCAATCGCTGAGATCAGCAGAATTGCCGGTGGCGACTTGAATATTCGCAGTATAGCTGACGAAGACTTCGACGCATTACTGAGTAAACTCTACAGCGGCAGACAGAATTCCTCTGAAGCTGTGATGGCAAATATGCAGGATTTTGTTGACCTTGAATCTGCGGCGGCCGAACTTGAAGAGGCCGGCGATCTTCTCGACGCTGAAAACGATGCACCTATAGTGCGGTTGTTAAATGCGATTCTGGCTGAGTCTCTAAAAGAGAGTGCCTCGGATATCCATATTGAGCCCTATGAGAAAGAAGCGCTGGTTCGCTTCCGTCTCGACGGTGTTTTGCGCACTGTGTTGACGCCCTCTATTCAGATTGCGCCACTGCTGATCTCACGCATTAAAGTTATGTCAAAGCTCGATATTGCCGAACGCCGTCTGCCTCAGGATGGTCGAATGGCCGTGCGCCTTGGTGGCCGCAGTATCGATCTGCGTGTCTCGACCATGCCCTCCAGCCACGGCGAGCGCGTGGTGATGCGACTGCTGGACAAAGATGCCGGCAAGCAGCAGACCAGTGATCTGGGCATGCCGGAGAAGACCAAAGAGCTGTTGCTCGATCTTATCTCCCGTCCCCACGGTATTATTTTGGTCACCGGCCCAACCGGCTCGGGTAAAACCACCACGCTATATTCAGCCCTGCAGCAGATGGATCGCAAGCAGCGCAATATTATGACCGTCGAAGACCCGGTGGAATACGATCTTCCCGGTATTAGCCAGACGCAGATTAATCTGCGTGCCGGTATGACCTTTGCCCGCGGCCTGCGCGCTATTTTGCGTCAGGATCCGGATGTAATCCTGATTGGTGAGATTCGTGATGGTGAAACTGCCGAGATTGCTACTCAGGCCAGTTTGACGGGTCACCTGGTTCTATCGACGCTACACACCAACACTGCCGCTGGCGCGATTACCAGATTGCAAGATCTGGGTGTCGACAGTTTCCTGTTGGCATCCACTGTGCGTGGCATCGCCTCTCAGCGACTGGTGCGCAAGCTCTGTGTTAGCTGTCGGGAAAAAGTGCCGGTCAATGACTACAATCGCAATCTATTGGGCCTACCTAAGGGTGCTGAACTGTATCAGTCCCGCGGTTGCTCAGAGTGCAATAACACCGGCTTTATTGGCCGTCAGGCACTCTTTGAGCTGGTTGCGGTAAGCCCAGAGTTGCAGACGCTGATCCATGAGAATGCCGGTGAGCTAGAGCTTGAAAATTTAATTCGCCAATCCGTGCCGAGTATTCGCGATGCCGGTTTTGATCTGGTGCGTGAGGGTGTCACTACAGTCGAAGAAGTTCTTCGCGTGACTAGCGTATAACCATGGCTGCTTTCGATTACGCCGCTTATGACACCTCTGGCAAAAAAGTAAGTGGGGTTATTACTGCTGACTCTGAGCGCCATGCACGGCGCCTGCTAAAAGAGAAAAGCTTGCTGCCCTCGTCAGTTGAGGAAGTGAATACCCAGTCAAAAGCGGTCAGCAGTGGCGGCCGTGAGGCGCGGGTCAATAATTTCGATCTATCACTGTTACTTCAGCAGCAGGCGATTCTTATTCAATCTGGACTGCCCCTCGAAGATGCTCTGCGCATGACGATTGAGCAGGCGGAAACCGAAAAGCAACGTCGTATGTTGCAGAGCTGGCGCAGTGAAATTACCGAGGGCCGAAGCTTTTCCGAAGCTCTGCGTCGCTCACCTTACAAAATTCCTGAAAGTATTATTGCCGGCATCAGTGTCGGTGAAGAGAGTGGCCATCTTCACGAAGTGCTGATGCGTCTCGCTGAAGATATTGAGACCAGCGCCGAAAACCGCAAAACTATCAGTCGCGCGATGATCTATCCGGCAACGTTGATCAGTACCTCTATTATTGTTGTGGCAATTATGATGGTCTGGGTAGTGCCCAAGATCACCGCGATCTTTGCCAGCTCTAATCGCGAACTGCCGTTGATTACCCGAATTGTTATCAATGTCAGTGAGTTTACTCAGAGCTATGGGTTGTTCGCATTAATTGTTGTTTTTGGGTTATTTGCTCTATTTGTTCAGGCAATGAAAGATCCTCGACGCAAAGAGCGTTGGCATGCATTTATGTTGTCTATGCCCGGTATGGGGCGGTGGATACGCATGGCCAATATTGCCGACTGGTCGCGCAGCCTCGGCGTGCTTTTGAATAATGGTGTGCCAGCCCTTGCGGCATTAAAAATCTCCTCATCAGTGGTTAACAACCTTTATCTGCGTCGCAAGATGGAGGCGGTTACCGAAGCTATGCGTCAGGGCAGTAGTATGCAAAAAGCCCTGCAAGACAGCGATCTGGGCAGTGGCTTTCTGGTCCATATGGTGGGCAGCGGTGAGGCTTCCAGTGAGTTGGATAAAATGCTTTTGCGGGTATCTGAATATTATTCATTGCGTCTTAGTAATGCGGTGGAAGTCTTTTTGAAATTGATGAATCCGCTACTGATTATTTTTATGGGCATGATAATTCTATCCGTAGTGGCCGCGGTGATGCTGCCGATTATGGATATGAACAATATGATTTAACGGGTGAGTCAATTGCGGGTTTATCCAGCAATAGCTTAGCAGTTAATTTTTGAGATTAATTTTAAGGGTGTAGAAAATGATCGTTAATAAAAAGCAGGCGGGTTTTACGCTGATCGAAATGATGGTGGTAGTTGTGGTTATTGCGCTGTTGGGTGCAATGATTGGACCGACATTATTTAAAAAGGTACAACAGGCTGAGCAGACTCGTGTTGCGCAAGATATTCGTGTTATTGAGAGCGCACTGAAATTTTACCGTCTGGATAACTATCGCTATCCAACTACAGGTCAGGGATTAGATGCGCTGTTATCCAATCCCGGTGGTCTTGATAACTGGGGCGGCCCCTATCTGGAGAAAAAACCTGAAGATCCATGGGGTGTGCCATACCAATACGAGAACCCTGGCCGTCGTGGCAAAGAGGTAGATATCTACACTCTGGGTGTAGACAATCAACAGGGCGGTGAAGGCTCTAATGCTGACTGGGGCAATTGGAATATTAAGTAAAGCTGGCGCTTTTCTTAATGCGACAAAAGCATCCCAAAATGGTTAAAGCAAAATGAGACAGTCGCGCAGTCGTCAAGGCGGTTTTACACTAATAGAGATCAGCGTGGTTGTGATTATTTTGGCCACCATCTCGGCGATGAGTTTATTTGCGATTAATCAGGCATTTGATCGACGCTATAAAAGTCAGGCGGATAATTTACTGATCTGGCTTAATCAACTCTCCGACCAGGCGGCACTCGAGGCTGTCCCCTACGGTGTAATGGGCAATCCAGATAATCCGGAACAAGAGGTGCGGTTTCTCCGCGCCGCGGCCTACTACCACCAATATTGGTTTTCGGTTACCTACCCAGAATCGTTTAATCTGGAAAAAGGTGCTCGCATTGAATGGATTGTTTCCACAGATGCCGGTTCCCAAAATTCAAATGAATACACTGATGAAGACGATGAGGATGCACTGGTCCCAGTTATTGCTTTTATGCCCGACGGCTATGTAGAGCCAAGATCTGAATTAATATTGACCTTTGACTCGAGCCCAATAACCTACAAGTACAGCTGGGATGTAGAGACTGCAGCAATGATTATGAAGAGGGTTGCAGAGTGAAAACTCCTTTGCGTCGCGCGGCTGGCTTTACACTTATTGAAGTTGCGGTTGCACTGACTATTCTCGGTTGGGTTATGGGTAGTGCCCTGTATCTGGTGCAGCAGTACGCCGATGAACGAGTGCGCCTGCGCGAGCAGTTTTACTCGGCACAGGTCTCATGGAATCATCTCGTTGAGCACTATCAAGATGCCGAAAGATGGACGGAAAGAAATAAAAAGTCCAAGCGCCCAACTAAAGGTGTCGATGATCAGGGCGGTTACGATTGGCGCTGGGAGCTTGAAGTTAAAGAGGCTATGGGCAATGATCTCTATCGCTATGAGGTAGAGGTTGGGTTGCCAGATAGTGATCGCAATCGTGCCGCACTATTTGTCTATTTGGTTGTGAAAAACCGATGATTAAGACACTAGCCTCGCGCTCAAAAACAGCCACTTATAAAAGCCAGTCTGGCTTCACTCTTGTCGAGGCGGTTGTCTCGCTTATGCTACTGGCGGTGATGTCGGTAATGTCATACCAGGCTGTCGAAGTTATTCTTGGTGCCAACGAGCGCAGCCGAACTAACCTCTCTGATGAGGCGCAACTGCACCGGGCTTGGCAGATTATTAACCGTGATTTATTTCATTTGCGGCCACGCACGTTTGCTGACGGGTTAGGTTCAAAAGAATCGGCGTATATAACCAATCCTGATCAGTTTGGTGTTCGTTTCAGTCGCGGGGGTGGACCATTGATCGGCTCCAATCCCACCGGTGTAAGCCGTATTGAATATAGTCTGAATTCTCAGGACCAGTTGGAACGGCGCTCCTGGCCAATTATCGCAACCTCCCTCAACGATGATGGCAATCGACTGATACTGATAAATAATGTCGATAGTGTAGAAATTGAACAGCTTTCCCGAGCTGGAGTTTTTGTGTCGGACTGGCCGCCGCTCAATGAGACCCATAGCCCACTCAGCCTGCCAAGGATGATTCGGATGACCATTGTTATGCTCGACGGTTCGGAAACTACTCGTCTAATTCCCGGTCTGGATTTTGATCCAAAAGCAGGTCGAAATCGTTTGGGTTCCAGCTTAGCTGATTCAGACGACGATGAAGGCTTTGAGGATGAAGACGAAGAATATTTAGAAGATGAAGAAGACTTGGAAGATGAAGAAGACCTAGAAGATGAAGATGGCCTAGAAGATGAAGAGTAATCCGCATAGGTCTACCGCGACCCCAGCTATAGAGCAAGCCTCCCGTCAGCGTGGCGTTGCTCTTTTGGCGACGCTAATTTTGACTCTCGCCGTGACCATAATATTAGGTAATATTTTTTATCGTCACCAGATTGAGGTCTCACAGGCTGCCGGTTCCCTGCACAGTGATCAGGCAATTTTGCTAGCAATCAGTGCTGAGAGTTGGGCCAGAGATTTACTTTCAAGTGAGAATGACAGCTACAAAACAGACAACTTTGACGAAGATTGGGCGCAAGCGATCCCTTTTTTGCCGGTTGATGGAGGAAGTGTCGCCGGCTGTATCGTAGATTTACAATCGCGCTTTAATCTTAATAGTCTCAGTACTTTTACCATCTCACTTTTACAGAGAGAATTGGATGGAACAACTTTTGGCCATGTTCGCGTCTGGGAAAACCTTCTTGAAACCCTAGATATACCTGCTGATCCCTCTAGAGTTGCGGTTATTATTGATTGGCTCGATAAGGACGATTCAGCGATTACCCCCTCTGGGGCGGAGCGTTCTGAATACAGTATTTATAATCCGCCGCGGTTTCCCCACAACAATTTGATTGCAGATACTGGCGAGTTGGCCGCAATGCAGGGTTACAGCTTAAGAGATGTGCAGGTGCTTTCTCCTTATATAACCGCCTTGCCAAAGAGCACGCCAGTTAATATTAATACCGCATCGCAAAAGATATTGATGTCTCTGAGTGATGGTATGGGTGTGGAGTTTGTCGAGCTGGTTACCAGCGGCCGCCCCTACACTAATCTCTCTGAGTTTTATGGGGCCATCAACCAATATTTAATGATCGGTGAACCGCAGGTTAAGCTGCGCTGGCCGGCGACACTTGTCGATGTAAAAACAGCATTTTTTCAATTAAATCTCGAAGTCACATTGGGGCAGTCAAAGCTGCAAGTAAAAAGTATAATGCAGCGTAAGGGGCGTGGTGCTCCGACGGTAATTAGCCGTGAGATAACGGTTGTGCCTGCCGGGGTTGCAACGTTACTATTCGCAGCTGTTTCAGATGATGAGGATCAACAAGAATCCGAGTCCGAAACTGATGAGAGCGAAGACGATAAAAAGTATTCTATACAGCCTCTCTGTGAAGCAACGCCCAACAACTATAACGATGATTATTAGGGAATGTTCTAAATGACATTATCTGTTGACCATATTCACCACCTTGACCGCCATCTGGTCAATGAAGGGGAAGAGCACAGATCTATGGCACTCTGGGTGCCATCAGAGCGAGTCACGGTGCATCGCATTGATGCACCGACTGCTCCGCAGCGAAAGTGGTCGGAATTAATCCCGTGGATTCTTGAAGATCGTCTTTTGCAGCCTGTTGAAGATATGCACTTTGTTATTGGTGCAGTCACAGTTGCCGAAGATCAAAAGCAGGTAGATGTAACTGTTGTCAGCAAGCAGGATATGCGAGAGTGGTTGCGTATTGCCGAGAACGCTTCAGTCGCTCCCTCGGCACTGGTTCCAGACTATCTGGCACTGCCCTGCGAAGATGGCCGCATCAGCATGGTCTGGCGCGAAGGCTCATTTCTTGTCCGCGATGCTTCGGGCAATGGCTTCTCAGCTTCTCCGGCACTGGCTTGTAGTTTGGTCCGCCGCCTAATCGACGCTGCGGAAATAGCGCCGCGACTGTCGGTCTCGGTGCCTGATGAAAGCCTGGTTCCAGAAGACCTCCTAGAGGATGCCGATATTAACTCTGCCGATATTGACTGGCAGTTCTCGGAATTACCTCTCTCGGCCAATCTTTTGGTTGGCGAATTTTCATCCTTATCAAAATCAGCCAGCTCTGCCCCCTGGTTGTCCACTGCGGCGCTTTTTGTTTTAGCGGTGGTACTGGGCTTTGGTTATCTGCAGGTTTCCAATACTCAGCTTGAAGAGACAGTTACCAAGCTTGAGAGGCAGGTCAGT
>Ga0209119_1000762_pt1 | contig 32902 bp, 50 predicted proteins | sample COG_03_FD_184747 | JGI IMG/M metagenome (GOLD analysis project Ga0209119, IMG submission 184747) | Pelagic Microbial community sample from North Sea - COGITO 998_met_03 (SPAdes) (version 2) | ecosystem: Environmental > Aquatic > Marine > Neritic zone/Coastal water | place: Helgoland, sampling...
AAGGAACAAGTAGATGCTTGGACAGATATATACAGAAATATGAAAAAAATATGGATGTTATCCTTTGTATTTGCTATAATATCATATATATTGATAGGTTTGAGTTTTAAAATGTAATATCATTAAAAATATTCAATTTGTCTTGCATTTTTTCTTTGTCTAATTGTTTTTCTGATAAATTTTTTGTAGGGTTCTTAGTTATCTTTTCAGGTTTTTTAGGTAAATTATTCTTTTCATGCGGTTTCATCATTTCATATACTTTATTTATATTTGATTGCGTTTGAATATATAATATTTCATTTAATCTTATTTTTTTATTATAATCTATTTTATTAGTTAAATGACCTATGGCATTATATACTATAAATATGCGTTCAGTTCTTTTACCAGAAGTATATTCATGAGTAAATAATGAATATAATACTTTAATAATTGTATTTAATATTTTTTCATCTCTATATTTTAATTCTTCAAATATAATTTCCCAAATTATCCATATAAAGTCGCATTTATCTTTATCTTTTTTTACATTAACATTTCTTGGTGGAACAGACCACGTTTCTTTATTTTTTTTGTGTTTTTTTTCCCATTCTATTAACCATATAATCCAATAAATACTTTTATCATATCCGAATAATTTATTTTTAAGATGATAAAATATTTCATTCATAATAATTTTAAATTCTTCTGGATCATCAAATCTTAAAATATGACTAGGCAATATATTTGTATTTGCTTGTAATTTATTTTTAATATTAAAATCTTCAGGTTTTATTTTAATTAATTTATCGAACTTTTGTTTCTTTTCAGATGTAATAATTGTAACAATAATATCTGCAAATAAATTTCTTATCATTTGACTATTTCTTAAAATTAAATAATCTGTATTTTTAATATCTAATCTTTCAATTTGATTAAATAATATATTATTTTTTTTATATAAAAATATAGACAACCGAGGGCTATTTATATGTACTATTTTAAATGAATAATTTAATAATTTATTCCATATTTTCATAGTATATCCTGATAAAATACATTCAGTACACCAATATAAAGCATTTTCTATTTTACCTTGGTCAATTGCTTTAAATAAAGCATTTTGAACATCTTTTTTCAGAAACCCAGAAAATGTTTTAAGTTTAAAATCTTCATTTAATCGTTCATCTAATATTTTATATTTATCATTCATAAAAAAAGTAATATTTTTTTTTTTTTTTTTAAATTTTATGATTTTTTTTGATTTTTAAATATTATTTGTTTTTTTTTTGTTTTTAAATTTTTATGTTTTTTTTGATTTTTAAATATTATTTGTTTTTATTTTTTTTTTTAAATTTTTATGTTTTTTGTTTTCATTGAAGTCATATCAATTCTGTGGTTTTTATTTCCAAGTTGTTGTATTACACATCATAACACTTTTCACAGGGTCCGCAACGAGGAAATCCGTCGTGACTCTTCGGATTGGGGCAGTAGCGGAAATCCTTGAATGATGTGCCACAATCCATACACACACCTTTCCTGATGTCTTGAAATGCTCGCCAAGAACGCTGGATGCATGCGACGCTCTCGAGATGATTATTTGCGAGATCAACCACGAATAAATCAGACGGGCGCAAGAGGTGAGACAAGACTGGATTGGACGCCTCCAGTCTTAAGATGTCACACCAAGGAGTCCCATTGGACAACCGTTCAAGGCGTTTATTTCTCATATGACACGCAATGCACGAGCACTCGTCACAATGTTGGGATGGAGGTTCTGAATGGAACATTTGTTCTTTTTTTTCTTTTGATTTTATCCAATAATTAATACTGAATCTTTATAGCATTTTTATTCATTAAATATTTCAAATTTATTTAATGAATGAAAAACTTAAATTTTATAAATAATCTAATCACCCAGAACATGATTCACAAGTTTCTGGTGCTACTGTAAATTGAATTGCTTTAGATGAAGGTCTTGATCTTAAATAATACATACCAGTTTTTAATCCTTTTTTCCATGAATAGAAGTGCATAGATGAAATAGTTTTAAAGGTCGGTGATTCTATAAATAAATTCAATGATTGTGATTGACAAATATATTTACCTCTATCAACAGACATATCAATGATATTTTTCTGTTTAATTTCCCAAGCAGTTTTATATCTATCTTTAATAAATTGTGGTATTTCATTAATATTTTGAACAGAACCATCATGTGCAATAATTTTATTTTTTAAATCTTCATTCCATATGTTATAATGCATTAAATCATAAATTAAATTATTATTAATAACAGTATATTCACCAGCTAATACTCTTCTTGAATAAATATTGGACATAACAGGTTCAAAACATTCATAATTGCCTAGAATTTGTGATGTAGATGCTGTTGGCATGGGTGCTATACATAAACTATTTCTCAAACCATATTTAATAATGTCTTGTTTTAAATTATTCCATTTATCTAACATTTTATCAGAAGGGGTTGATCCCCATAAATCGAACTGTAATAAACCTTTACTTGCCGGCGACCCTTCAAATGTAGAATATGACCCTAAATATTTATCAGATTTATATAATTTATCTAATTCTTCGGATGTAGCATTTAAATCTTCCTTAAGAGCATAATAATCATCTGGAAACCTTAAAGTATCAGTTTCACTCATATAAGATTTTAATTTAATAAATAATTGTTCTCTTTCTTTAGATATTTCCATAGATTTTTTCATGGAACCATAATAGATGTGTTCAAATATCTTTTCATTTAATTCTTTTGCTTCATCTGAGTCAAATGGAATACCCATTTCATAAAATACGTTAGGTAATCCTTGAACACCAATACCAATGGGTCTATGCCTAAAATTAGAAGTTCTTGTAGATTCAATAGGATAATAATTATTATCAATAATATTATTTAAATTAAGTGTCAGAATACTTGAAACTTTTTCTAATCCGTCGAAATCATAAGTAGGTTTAATATAATCATATAATTCTAAAAATCCTCCGAAATATTTACCATTGATATAAACCTGTGGCATGACATTAACTAAAATTCCTTCTTTATCATCAATGGACATATATAATTTATTTCTTTCAGATTGTTTATCTAAAATAACTTCATTGTATAAAATATTTCTATTTTTCAGAATATTTTTAATATAATCACATTGATTACAATCTGGTTTAGAATAAATAGTTATTTTATCTTTAGAAAAATCTTTATTAACAATAAATTTGGGTAAAGAAATAGATGCTAAATTACATACTGCAGTTTCATCTTTATTAGAATATTCAATAATTTCTGTACACAAATTAGATGATTTAATAACACCTAAATTTTGTTGATTAGATTTACGATTACAAGCATCTTTAAATAAAATATAAGGCATGCCTACTTCAATTTGTGAAATATAAATAGAATGCCATATTTTTTGAGCGTCAATACTTTTACCTCTTCCTTCTTGTTCATATTTAGTATATAATTGTTCAAATTCTTCTCCATAACAATCTGATAAACCCGGACACTTATCAGGACACATTAAAGTCCAATTACCTTTATCTTGAACTCGTTTCATAAATAAATCAGGAATCCATAGAGCATAAAATAAATCTCTTGCTTTTTCAAGTTCGTTGCCATGATTTTTTTTTAACTCTATAAATTCCATAATATCTGCATGCCATGGTTCTAAATAAACAGCAATTGAACCATTTCTTTTACCTCCGCCCTGATCAACATAACGTGCAGTATCATTAAAAACTCTTAACATGGGTACTAATCCATTTGAAATTCCGTTAGTTCCTAGAATAGGTGATCCGGCTGCACGAATATTATGAGCATGTAATCCAATACCCCCGGCATGTTTTGAAATCAATGCACAATCTTTAAGAGTATCAAATATTCCTGATATAGAATCTTCTTTCATCGATAGTAGGAAACAAGATGCTAATTGTTCATGATTAGTTCCAGCATTAAATAATGTAGGTGTAGCATGAATAAAATATTTATTAGAAATCATATTATATGTTTCAAATGCTAAATCTAAATTATTTCTATGAATACATAATGCTACTCTCATAAATAAATATTGTGGTGTTTCTCTAATAATGTGATTTTGTTTTAATAGATAACTTTTCTCTAGCGTCTTGAATCCAAAAAAATCAATAAGATAATCACGATGCGAATCTATCTTTGAATTAATTAATTCAATATTATTATTTACTAAATCATATAAATATTTATTAATAACTGGTTTTACACCATTATTATATAAAATATCTACACATTCTGAAAAAGTATCGGGGCAACTTTTTTGGTGATTTGAAATACAGATACGACTAGATAATATAGCATAATCTGGATGTGTTGTATATAAAGCAATAGAAATTTCAGAGGATAATTTATCAAGTTCACTGGTCTGTACATTATCATAGATTTGTGAACATACTTTTTGAGCAATAATAGTTGGGTCAATATTTAGTTTATATTTGAATTCTTCACCTATACATAATAACTTAACTCTATTTAAAATCTTATCAAATGATACTTCTTCGTATGCATTATTTCTTTTTTGTACTTTCATATTGTTATTCATATTAATATGTAAATATATTTTTAAGTGTAAATTAATAATTAAATATGTTCTATAAGAAATCTAATATTAAATTTGAAATATTTTATAATTATATATAAAAATGCTATTAGAAGAATATTTAAAACAAAAATTTAAAGAAAAAAACATAAATTTAGAATTGTATATAAAAATTCAGAATTTGGAATTATTAAAATATATTTCTAAAAAAGAAAAAATAGATTATAAAGAATTATGTAAAAAATACATTAGAGATAATCATTAGTTATCCATTGAATAACTTTATTGGACGATAGATTCAATATAAGATTTAATTTTACTATCACCCTCCAGTTTTCTAATTTCACTGGTAATTTTACCATAGAATGGTGCCATAGTTAATACAACTTGAATAATACTAACAAGTATTAATATAAATATACTTTCTAAACCACGACACCTCTTACACATAGAATAAACAAATGTAGCTAATAAAGTAGAATGAATAGTCAACATTAAATATCTGAACAATATTTGATTTCTAGTTAACCCGATTTTTTTATATTCATTGTATGCTAAAAAGTTGATTAAGGTGGACGCGATGATTAAAAATATAATAACCCAGCAAGTAATATTAGGTCCTCTCACTTTATTACCACCTTCTTCCCAACAGTGATCAGATAAACCAATACTTTCAAATAGATTATATTTATCAAATGGACTATCTAATTTTTTATCAATTGATTTACTAATTGAACGGTTCGCCTTTGAAACAGATTTTGATACTTTAGATGCTACTTTTTTGAGGGATGACATTTATATATTAATATATAAAAAAAAATTATTAAATTATTAAATTATTAAATTAAATTATTAAATTATTATTTATATTGATCAGGTATTTTATTTAACCTCACCCATACATTACACATCCATTTTATACCTGATTTCGGTGGTAATCCAGCATGTTTTGAATTTTCTAATTTATCAATATTATTTTCATCTAAATTAAAGAACAATGCAGCCTTGCCTTTTTCAGGTATGATTTTTTTATCTCTTAATGGAAAATATGTCTCACCATCTTCAAAATCATCATTAAGGTATAATAAAAATGTAGCATATCTATTGCCACCTTTTTTTAAAAATTCTTGACACTTTTCTTCTTCATAACAAGCATCCCAATGTTCTTTATATAATTGTCCAGGTTGATATCTAACAACTTGTAACTGTTCAAAGTGATCCTTATCGATACCTATAATATTAGATAATTTATTATATATATCTTGCACGACAACATATTTATCAGGTATGAAAACTTGATGACTAGTTCTAACATTGTTCATCACAGTGTTTTTTCCTCCGGGACCTATGACAGGTGATGGTTTAACTAATGGGTCGGCTATTTTAATTATTTCATTGATTTGTTCTTCTGAAATAATATTAGGATATTCATAAATTTTATTTATATTGAATTTAGTATTCTTTAAAAATAATTCTATTAATAACCATATAAATAATAATATTAATAATAACCATACTAAATTTTCATATGTAAAATATTCATACATTATATATAATTTAATAAAAAAAAAAAATTATAATATTAATATATATGTTGATTATTAATATTTTATTAATAATATTATTTTTTATAATATTATTTTATGATATAAATTTAGTAGAAGGACAATCAATAGGCGGCGAGAGTTATGATTATGGCAAAATATATAGTTTTTATAGTTTATTAACTGATCTCAAGACTATCATTAGTAAAATCAGTATATCAAAATACTTGGGTTTTGATTTACATAATGCTATGAAATCACATAATAGTCTATGTTATGATGTAGATGAACCTATCTCGGACGAATTTAAGTATAAAAACATGCACGTCGTACAGACACTCGCAAAGAACAAGAAAACAATTTTAAAAAATGCTAAAAAAAGTATAATTAATACAGAAAATACAATTAATAGTTTTTTATCACCTTTTAAATTGGAAATAAAAGGTGGATATGATACATCTAATACATCTAATACTGATGAACAAATATTAGATAATGATGATGAATCTAATATATGTTCATTAGTTGATACTATATACAGTAACAATGGTGTGTCAGGATCATTAGTGAAAAGCATAACAGATGAATATGGTAATTGTTTTACACACGAAGAGGATGGTAAAAATAAATTTAATGAATTATGTGAACAATCTTGTCATTTACAAGAAGATAAATTAGAAGTATGTAATGAAACTAGTATAGATAATTTAAAAAATTGTGAAGATTATTTAAAAATTGAAAATCATCATAGAGAATTTATACATATAAAAAAAGACAATGGATTATATTATAATTGTGTCCCTAATACCACTCAACCAGATTACCATTATGAAGAAAAAGCATGTATACCTAAAAATAATATGTGTAAATCAAACTTTATAAATCCCGTTGAAGGTGCCGTCTGTAATAATTTTGATACAACAAACATGGTTGGGAAGTGCGAAGATCATTATATGTTTGATTCGGGACATTATTATAATTGTCAAAAAGATAATACTAATCATAAAGATGGCGCCCACGCATGTACTAAAAATCTAAAAATACATTATAATAAACCTTGTATAGATACTAGTAAAATTGATATAATGGATTATGAATATTGTAATTTTCAATATATTTAATTATTTTTTAATTTTTTTAAAACATATGTAGTTTTAATTTCTCTATTATTTAAAATGTTTTCCATACAAGAATCTATTTGATCCGATTGATCCCCTAATGCTTTCTCTAATTCGATTCTAATATAGTTTTTAGATAATGTTGATTTGGTTTTCCGCTCAGAACATCTTAATTTACCTGATTCAGTATTTAAATCTGATATATTATATTGAACCATAAATTTAGTAATTTCAGGCATTATTTCTTTTTTTGATTTCTTTATATCTTTTATTTGATTTTCTAGTTCGCTTACTTGTTTATCTATCATTAACCAATGTTTAACTTTCTCTTTAAAATATTGTAATTCATTTGGTGGGATTTCTTGGCCTAAATTCATACTCATAATTATATATTTATGTTTAAATTATTTTCATTTTTTATCCAAATAATATCCCAATCCTTTATCACCTTTTCCATATTTATAACCTTTTCGTTCTCCTTGAAACGTGATACTCGGGATAAATATTAAGATAGATTTCTGTTGATTCATAGGAGAACGGTCAATAGAACTCGAGACGGAACCATTTAATTTATTAGGTAAATTTTCAATATATTGTTGTTTCATATAATGTTTATAACCTATATATAATATTATAAATACTAACACTATCCCACCTACTATAATAAATTGATTATATTCTGATGATTCTTGTAAAAAACTATCCATATTTTATTTAAATATAAATTATATAAAAATAATTTAATAATAACTTATAAATGGTACGATATGGTGAAATCAATGATCATAACAATTTCAATAATATATTTATTAACACTATAAATTTAGTATCATTTATTTCAAGATGGCCTATTAGATTTCTTAGTATATTTACACCAAAGCGTCCCCGCCCCTTAGTATTAATAAGTGGTAAATCTAGATTATATTAATAATATTTAAAAAATTAAAATAAGTAATAGTAATAGTAATAGTATTATTATAATGTTAAGTTGTATTATGTTCAGAATGAACCATAAAGAATATAAGAAAAATAATAATACTAAGAAAAATAATAACATTAAAGTTATAGATGATAATAATAATAACACTAAAGTTATAGATGATAAATCTAACAAAGGTTTTAAGATTGAGGAGTGCCTGGCATGCGAACCTATTATAGAAGATAATAAAAAAACTTCAATATTAAATATAGTAAATAAAGAATATATGAGATTAGAAAAAATTAGATTAGAAAAAGATAAATTAATATATTTACAAGATACATGTAAAAACGACCACAACGATATTATATATTATCGGAATTTATATATTATGGAAGAAGATAAAATCAATAAACAAATATTAGAATTATTACAATATTTAAAATAATAAATATTCAAATATTATATATGAATCATCAATATATAGAAATAGTCGGTGATACTGACAATTTTTATAATTTAAATAAATTGAATGATAATGAAACTAAAACTGATATTGTTTTACATAATGAATATTATAATGGGATGGGGTTCTCTATATTTATGTGGATATTGATTTTAGCATTATGTTTTAATTTCTGTAAAGCTGTACAATCTCATAACGCCCATATAGAGTATCAAAGACATAGATTAAATAATATTAATACTAACCCTAATGACGACTTACCTAATTATACTGTAATCCAAAATAAGATAATTAAAATAAAAGAATATGAATTTAATAATGAATTAGAACATCACGATAAATGTTCTATATGTTTAGAAGATTATGAAGAAAACGATGTAATAAATGTACTAAAATGCGGACACAAATATCATGATAAATGTATAGATGAATGGATAATTACCAATATTAATTGTCCATTATGCAGATTATCTATTTGAACATTTTTTATAAAAATTTGAATAGTTTATAATTTAAACTTAGAATCTTTTATAAAGTTTATTATATGGAACATGAAAAAGAAATTGATTCTTGCCCGATATGTTTGGACGAGATTGGAGAAAAGAATAACTGTGTAACCGAGTGCGGTCACAAGTTTTGCTTGAAGTGTCTATCTATAGCATTGCAAGGTAACAATACATGTCCTATGTGTCGCGCTGAATTAGTAAGCAGATCGGAAGACGCGATTGAAAACGAAAGACTTAATGATCTGACACTTATATTTGCCAGAGAATCATGCTCAAATCGACGAGAAATTAAGAGGTACAAAGACATATACGTGAGATCTATGATGAAAATACAAGAAGGAACAGTCATTCAAGAACAACTAAAAAAAGATGTAGCACATAGATCATTGATTATTAAATTAAAAAATACAACCCCAGACGAATGGAGGAAAAGGTGGAGGTTAATTTCACGTCTTGCTGTTATTGGTCTGGATTACAAACCATCGTTCTTATTATCTAAGTAAATATATTCCCTCTATTATGTAGTTTCACCCTCTCTAATTTTTTTGTTATATCATTCAAATCATTTGTAGGTAATTTCCAGATAGTCTCGTGTTGTTTAATTGTCTTTTTCAATTTAATATTTTCTTCTTTCAATAAATTGTATGAAGATAAAAGTTCTTTATAAGTCATTTTTCTTTCGGTCGAGTAATGAATATAATCCATTTATTATAATCTTTTTATTTACTTTTAATAAATATATATTCAAATTTAAAAACACATTATACATCCACCTTTATCTTTTTTCTCAGATAATTTATCCCATTCAGTAATGGTGTAATTATCTGACATACTTAAATTACATCTGGCACATATTGGCTTAATATTATTAACATCTAATGTTCCTCCTTTAGATTCAGGTTGATCATGTCCTACATGAAAATCAAATGGATTTATTAGATTTTCACACCAAGATACATAACATTTATGTTCAAAACTCTTACCAAATGATTGTATCCAACATTGTTCACGAATTGCTTTAGGAATGTTTTGTTTTTTATAAGTTTTCTTTTTAATACAAGATTTTTTAACAATCTCTTTTGTTCTTGGCATTTATATTAATACTGAATTTAGTTTTATATATTAAATTACTTTCTAGTTTTACTAAATATTTTACAATAATATTTATTTAGTCCGGCAAATTCATAAAAAAGGTGTAATAAAAAACCTATTAAAAATAATGATGCGAACATTGCTAAATTCCATATAAACTTAGTGGATCTCCCTGATATTGTTGCCCAAGTATATGTTACAATTGTCCCCATAATCATTACTGATATCCCAACTATTGCTGCTTCAATTATTAATTGTAAATTATAATCCATTTATATAAATATATATTAGAAAAAAAAGTTATTGTTTTTTCGTTTTTTTTATTTTAAATTGTTTTTTTTGTTTATATTGTTTTATACTGTTTTTTTGTTTTCAAAGGTTGTTTATTGTTTATGACCCAAACATTTGTAAACAGTGAGGCGCCGCCTTCGTTTGTTAAGGTTGGTATCTCGAATACAATGAGTGCAAAAACCTGGATCATTATGGTCCCACTGATGGTGAGAGTACGGACGAGGTTTTGATCCTGGAACATATGAAGGTGATGCAAAGTGGCAATGTAGAAAATCATCTGTAGTTAAATCAGACCGTTGACTAAAATAAAGTCCGGACCCGGTCAGGGCATGTTTCAGGTCCAAATCGGAGTGATTATTCACACCATGGAAACATATCCCTTGGTTATCAATATGTCTAATGGGTCCTTTCCCAAATTCACTGTGACTAATAAGCGAAATCGTGTCAGAGAACTGTTCGCGAAACAATGTTTCAGGTTCATCTGTCTTGGCAACACCACATGTCACGCCGCTCTTTGGTGTATAACTATAGAATGTCGGCAAACCAGTTATTTGATCGTATGATGCGGACATATTGTGGTTGTTTGTAAGTTGTATGTAATTAAATAGATTGAATCTATTTGTTGTATGAATAAATTTAAATAAATATTTCAAATTTATTCTGAGAATATTAGAAAAAAAAGTTATTGTTTTTTCGTTTTTTTTATTTTAAATTGTTTTTGCGTTTATTTGTTTTTTTGTTTATTTGTTTTTTTGTTTATTGTTTTATATTGTTTATTGTTTTTTAAGTTTATTTGCCCAACCACCTTTACCATACAGTGTTGGGTATGCTCTGACCAACTCGTCTTTTCTCCACTTTCCTACATTTTTATACAATCTTGTATGTTCACATGCCTTGGCGGCTTTGTAATGAGCAGCACCTCCATACTTTTCCACGAGTTTGGTATACATCTTTTTAGTAGAATATTTTTGGTGTTCGTCCAGATTACACATTTGTATATAATGTCTGAATTCGGGCCAAAATTCCTCTTTTCTCATATCAAATGGTACAGGGTTAGAAGAATGCCACACCTCTTCATGTGAGTAACCAGGGGTCCGCTGTGAATGTATAGTATACTTTTTATCGATACCCCTAAATCCTGGGCGTAGAAGGTCTCTCTGTACACAAAGAATAGTACAATTACATTCGTACCCGATTATTCTTTGATACCTCTCCATACGATTTTCCCGCTTACCGCGTTCAAGAGTAGGTGTGTATAATGTTTTGGCAACATCATAATACATGCTATCATTCGAACCAAGATTCCCACCCAAGTCCTTGGTATACAAGGTATTGATTGGAATATCTTCCGAATTATGCACGTGCAACAAATTAATAGTAACAGGACACACCGGGATTTTCACCGGGAGAGATACACTTACAATCCACTGATGACATTCTAGAGGAATATCATAGTATTCCAACAGACATCTAACACACTCCCACGGATCTCGCGCATTCAAGAACTTCCAAAGTATCGAATGAGTCATAATAAGAGAAACTTTTTTACAGGACCTCTTATTATGACCACTGATACCACAAAGAGAACAAGGCATATACTTTGCTTAAATGTCAATCAAGTTATTTTTAAGATTTTTAAAAAAAAATTCAAATTTATTCTGGGAATAGAAAAAAAATTTTTTTTGTCTATTTTATTTTGTAATTGTTTTTCCGTTTATTTGTTTTTATATTGTTTTTTCGTTTTTTATATTGTTTATTGTTTATTGTTTTTTAAGTTTATTTGCCCAACCATCTTTCCCATACAAAGTGGGCCATATAGCAACTAGTTCAAACTTGCGGTATTTTCCAACTGGTTTTCCGCAAGTAATCCATCCATCAAACCGCGGAACTAGATCTATAAAAGAATTTTTAGTATGTTGGCGCTCCATATCCAAGCAAAATGCTTTGATACTAAAATTTAGCGGTTCTTTTCTATGTGCTGCAGTATACTTTTGGAGTCTGCGCCCATATGGCGTGTGCTCACCTATAAAATCATCCAAGGCTATATCAACCGACTTGCGCATGGACTCCACGCGGACTTGACCTATGGGCCGCATGGCTCCTCGACGCCATTGTCGCATGGCGAGCGCGCGGGGCCGCGGCGGCACGTACGACCCTGGACCACACCATAGTGCGTAGGAACCCAATATATCTGCGCACCATGGCGCACGCAGAATAGCATTTTGACAAATGAGAGTGAGCACCTCAGGTGGTAGTTCGAAACCAAGGTGCTGGGTAATGAGAGTCAAGGTAGTGGCGTACAACATGAATTTCAATAAGTTTTGCTGTTTAGTATGTTTAATAGTAAACTGCAGGTGACTTTGTTATATAAATTAATTTTAATTAAAAAATCAAATTTATTCTGAGAATAGAAAAAAATTTTTTTTGTCTATTTTATTTTGTAATTGTTTTTCCGTTTATTTGTTTTTATATTGTTTTTTCGTTTATTTGTTTTATATTGTTTGTATTTAGTATGGCCATCCGTCCGTATAGCAGGAGAAGGTGCCGTCATCGTGCTCACATTCAACGATATATGGCCAGCATCGTGGTTTGATTAAACCATGCAAGTGATGCCAGAGCGCCACCATCTCGAGGCGATCAAATTCGATTTCGTGCTCTAGTTCGGAACAGGTTGTGTCGTCCTTGATGTGTTGACCACGACTTGCTTTTATCTCCGCTATCTTGTTGTGGTTCTTGGGTTTGGTAGGGTGCTTCGGCGACACACGTGTGCGAGTGGGTGATTTCTTTTCAGGGGATTTCCGCTTATTCCTGCGGTTCTGGCGGACGGAACACCCTTGTTTGGTATTGTAAGTCATTGTTCTTTTGAGTTTGTAGTTTGAGTTTGAGTTTGTAGTTTGAGTTTGAAGTTTGAGTTTGAGTTTGAGTTCAATTTACTTTGTTATATACATTTATTTAATAACAAAATCAAATTTATTCTGTGAATAAAAAAAAATATTTTTATTTATTCTGAGAATAGAAAAAAAGTTATTGTTTTTTGTTTATTTATTTTATATTGTTTTTTCGTTTTTTTTAATTTTGTATTGTTTTTGTATTGTTTTTGTATTGTTTTTGTATTGTTTTTGTATTGTTTATTCTAAACATTATGAACATCACTCGGAAGAGCATATGGAGAATGGACCGCGCCGGGAATGGAAATCATCCGTGAACTCGATGCTCCATACATATCTGCCATTTTTTGGAATAAAATTACCGTTTTCTAGTATATAACCGACAACGCGGTATTGGGGTTCCCGGTGTTCATATTCAGGTTCTTCAATATCAGCAGCATAGTCTATGGCGTCCTTGATGTGTTCATCGCGAATTGCTTTTAGCTCCGCTATCTTCTTGTGGTCCTTGGGTTTGGTAGGGTGCTTCGGCGACACACGTGTGCGAGTGGGTGATTTCTTTTCGGGGGATTTCCGCTTAGTCCTGCGGTTGTGGCGGTCGGAACACCCTTGTTTGGCATTGTAAGTCATTGTTCTTTTGAGTTTGAGTTTGAGTTTGAGTTTGAGTTTGAGTTCAATTTACTTTGTTATATAAATTAATTTAATAACAAAATCAAATTTATTCTGTGAATATTAAAATTTGATTAAATAATTTAGTATATATATATATATATATATAAATGGATAATAACATAGAATCCAAGATATACAATGATTTAGTTTCACTAAAAAATAATAGTATAAATTATTCGATAGTATGTCAAAGAATATATTACCATTTATTAGAACATTATGGTAATACTCTAACTGAAACATATATTAAATCTGCTTTGATATCAGACAAGGTAGAAGTAACTTTAAAAAACCTGACCAGGACTGATGTAATTAAAGAATTGACAGTGTATAATTTATATTCGAGGATTTCATCTATTATTCTTGAGAACATTTAAATCTCTCCACAACATTAATTAAATTTGAAATTTTAAAAAAATCTCAATTATAACAACAATAAGAATAATAAGAATAATTATGAACTTTTCACATGTTGGTCCCCCCTCCCGGAATCGTGACCCCTATACTGAAGTACAGGTAATTGAGGTTATGGGGTCCTGGGTAACTCCTTTACCTGCGCCATACTTCCGTGGCGAGCGATTCCCCGATTATAACCTAAATATCTTCGATTCTGACATAGAAGAATATGAATCAATGGACGAATTCATTGGTGTTGAACCTACCTTAAAAGCATTTCCACGACCTAATAGAGTAGAGGATGAAGAGTGTCCTATATGTTTCTCATTGATTTCATCCAAGGGACGCGCATCTCTGAACTGTGGACACGTGTTTTGCATGGACTGTATTTCTACCTCCATAATCAGGAAAAATATTAATTGCCCCATGTGTCGTGATGAAATATGTGAACCACATGTTATGGTGTGTGTTCAGCGTGATCAAGATCTCGTCATATATGATGAAGCATTTAATGAAGGATATACACAAGGTCAAGAACATGAAGAAGAAGCACAAGCAGATTCATTGTTGGAAGCACGCGAAGAAGGTTTCGCAGAGGGTCATGACGTAGCCGAGATCTTTGCACAAGAATGGAGAAAGCGTTACAATGCTTTATACCTACGGTTTCACGAAGAAAGACAATTAGTTGAGAAATTCTGCCATGACAAAAACACAAAACCCCTTAATAAATTCCATAGAACTACTAGTATGTAAGAAATCATATAAAATTAAGAAAATCATATAAAATTAAATATCTTCATAATGTTTTTTTATATTAGGAATAGTTTTGAATCATCCCTAAATAAATTTGAAAATTGTTTGAGGTAATTGTAATATACAACTGTAACATACATTTACTAAAGACATAAATGCCCATTCCTTATTCCGGTACGTGGCCACCAAAACATGGTCCAGAATTTGAAGAATATATTATTCACCTGGAAAGAAATTCAGCGCCCTATCTCATCGATCATTATAATGAATCGCAACTTATTATTGATGGTGACGGTCACCTCTGGCAGAAACGTTGGTGGTTCATTTTGACAGATAAAGAAAAAAAAGCACATCTCGACAGCGATATTGATGATTATTTTGGTAGAGAAACTCCCGCCGATGAACTGCTTGTTGTTGAACCAACGGAGTGGCCTGAATGGTTGCAACGTTTTGAGGCCGAAACTCGGCATCACTGGCCGACTCCACAAGATGATGACTACTAAATTTAGTTGTCAGCAATATTCATATTTTATTATTAATTCTAGTAATATAATTTTTTAATATTAGGCATTTGCATCTTAAGTAATAAATTTGAAATATTTATAATATTTTTTTTTATAAATCAAATATGGAGAATTCTCCACTAAGATTCCTTGATTATGATGTTTCACTAATGCTCGCTGATCAAGTCCGGATCTCACAAGAAGAAGAAGCAAGGAGGTTTCATTATAATCTGTACTCATTCGAATCTGTACATACTAGTACTATACCAGGATATTTATATCGCTACCACAATGTAATTCGTCTTGTTTTGAACCGATTGAGATATAAATATGCTGGTGGGCAGTGGTGGGATGTCGACAAGACCTCAAGCAAACCAGTTCAACAACGAATAAACCTTTACGAACAAGAATTAAAAATCCCTACGTTTGTAGTGATCCCATACACGTGGGAATAGTATATCGCGGTAAATTTCATTTTAATAATTTGAAATATTAATAATATTTTTTTAAACACTAATATGGACCAATATCCTGATATCCTTGAATAAATTTAATTTTGCTATTAAATTAATTTATATAACAAAGTAAATATTACTTAAAAGAACAATGACTTATAAACAAGAACGTTTTATGAGCATCCTGCACAGGACTAAGCGATCTCGTCCTGAAAAGAAACATTCACTCATGGGAACGCACGTATTTCCCCATACAAACCCGATGATCACAAAACGTATAGTAAAGCTATAGTGCCCGAGTGGACAAAGGGATCGGTGTCAAATCCGATAGGTTGAGATGTTATTGAGTGTCTTAGAACACTATGGAATGTGAATAATGTGGGGAGATATATATGATTGTCAATATTCAGAGTATGATCATCTCAGTCTATTAACCTGAATTATATCGGAAAACAATATTAAAATTCTTGGTTCACCAATAATATCTCATTTGATATAAACTTCCGCGGGTTCGAATCCCGCCTATAGTACGTTCCGATAGCTCAATTGGTAGAGCGGGTGGTCCTTTATCTGCCTGGTTCTGGGTTCAAATCCCAGTTGGAACACTGACTTCCATATTAGACGCCGCCCGGCCAACACCCGCTCAAGTGTGTCTGATATGTCATCTTAAAGATTTGTGGAAGTGTTGGAAAGGTAGCTCCTGGAAAGCAACAAGACAATATCAGTAAGGTGTATTATATTCAATTTTACCCTGAATGGAATAGGCATAGGAGGTTCGCTACCTCTTGTGACTGAAAAATTCGTGTGAATGGATGTAATGAAGTCTTTAATATCTAATGGGTTCAATCCCTATTAGATATTTTTATCTAAATTAATGACCACCATCATATTTTATACGCATATTCCTTAAAATCCAATCATAAATTAATAAATTTGAAATATTAATAATATTTTTTTATAAATCAAATATGGAGAATTCTCCACTAAGATTCCTTGATTACGATGTTTCACTAATGCTCGCTGATCAAGTCAGGATCTCACAAGAAGAAGAAGCAAGGAGGTTTCACGTGTATATATTTCTTTATAAAGTGCCAGCCATAACGCGATCTCAAAAATCGGCAATCCACCTTGTTTTAACACGTATTTCGAAATATTGGGGTGATTTCTGGGATGAAGAATTATCTGGTCAGTCGAATTTGTATTTCATAAAGTATAAGCACACACTTGAGAAACGAATTATTCTTTATGAACAAGAGAGGGAATATATTATGGCGCGTCACCCGCTGACACCCAATTTATAACTAATAAATTTGAATCTTTATTTAATATTTTTTTATAAATCAATCAATATGGAGAATTCTCCACTAAGATTTCTAGATTACGATGTTTCACTAATGCTCTCTGATCAAGTTATGGTATCACAAGAAGAAGAAGCAAGGAGGTTTCATTCAAATAATTTCGAAAATTCTCACGAAATCGATTTGAACCAGGATAATCATTATTTCATTTCAATGATATTTGAGGAAATAGGATATTTGTTAGACTTCCCAGTAATACCCAAACGAAAGATATATGTAATCGAAGGTCATTTTTTCAGAGATACAAAGGCAGAAATAAATGTTTTAGATTTTAAAAGATGTTATGATGTATGTATGAAAAATCGTATAGAAAACACACGCCTGCAAAGATGCGGATACAATTACTAATAAATTTGAAATATTAATAATATTTTTTTATAAATCAATCAATATGGAGAATTCTCCACTAAGATTCCTTGATTACGATGTTTCACTAATGCTCGCTGATCAAGTCACGGTATCACAAGAAGAAGAAGCAAGGAGGTTTCATTCAAATAATTTCGAGAATTCTGATATAGTTCATTTAAATCGAAATCATCATTATTTAATTTCAAAGGTATTTGATGAAATAGGTCATTTGTTGGATCACTCCTTTTATACAGGGTTCCAAGAACTCACTGAGTATGCAGGTAGTGCTGTGAAAACTATCAAGATAGATTATGATTCCTATTCCCGGAATATTTCCGGGAAACATTCCTGTGGTATAAACGATCATTATTTGTGCTAATTAAACTATAACACCATTGAATTATTAACTAAATTTGAATTATGTATAATATTTTTTTATAAATCAATCAATATGGAGAATTCTCCACTGAGATTCCTTGATTATGATGTTTCACTAATGCTTGCAGGCGAAGTACGTAATTCTCAAGGAAAGGAAGCACGTAAATATCACCATAATCTTTACCAGTCCCGACCATCAGGATTACCGAGCAATTTACTCAATCTCCACTACCACCTCGGTATAATTTGTCGTGTTTTGAACCGATTGAGAAGGACTGAATTTGGACTCGAGCGATTATCGATCTCGGGCGGACCAGCCAGACCAGTAAAGTCACGTATCATTCTTTACGAACAAGAATTGAAAAATATAAGGTCACAACCATACCGTTCACGAAATAATGTTAATGATATCAATAATGAAACCAAGTTTACACTTGAATTTTATTATAAGGATAGTAATGTATACAATTTTAAAATATCTGCTCTAGTATTGACACCGTTAGTGTGGTTTTGTGCGACGGCAAATATATTATAAAATTTGAAATGTATATAATATTTTTTTATAATTATATAAATAATCATGTGGTTGGAACATATTAATACTCTTCTTGAAGAAACAAATATGGACCATCTCACTGGTGATTTGCCTATGGCAATATTTATGATAAAATTATTGTTTTCAAGGTTCACGTTTGATACTTTTACAAATAACAAACTATATCTGGATTATATAAGATCCCAGCAATTTATTGAATTGAGATATTTTATACAATATACGATCAAAGAAGAAATTGAAGAAGAATGTGTTCTTAAAGAAAAAGCAATGGAAGATGAAATTAAAGAATTAGATGAAATGTTTTTTAAAATTCCAACATATGAAGATAGAATGATTTTGTATGCGAAATATATAGAAGGTAACGATTTTAACGAAGCCCCTGCCACCGAATGGATGGAAGGTAATTTCGATAAATCCTCCTCCATCGCGGGTTTGGGTCCTGGCACCCCCTGGAAACTAATTGAGTATTATAATTATTTTAAAACGTGTATTCTAAATTTCAAAGACGCTGTAGATCAAGAAATTATGACAAATATAAGATTATACGGTAAACCAAATATCAGCGTATATAGATATAATCAAGTAACAATCCTCAAAATATTAAATAGATTTAGTAATAAAGAATCATTCTGGGAATTAATAAAATCTATTCGTGATGTAAAAGTATCTAAATTAATGGAGAATAGAGATAAGGATACATTGAATTATTAGTAAATTTGAAATGTATATAATATTTTTTTATAAATCAATCAATATGGAGAATTCTCCACTGAGGTTCCTAGACTTGGATGTTTCACTAATGCTTGCGGGGGAAGTACGTAATTCTCAAGAAAAGGAAGCACGTAAATTTTATGAAATTGAATACTATGAAGAATATAATAATTTAAATCATGGTAATCACAATATACTATCGCGCGTGTTTAATGAAGTATATTATAATATTCAGAATGAACGACACGACCTTTCTCGTGATTCAGCATATGGTCTGAGGGGGGCAACATGGTTTGAATTTCCTATTCATGAAAGAGTATGTATTTTTGAACAAGAACGTCACGAAAGAGAGATTAGATATGGATCCCTATTTAGACCATCTTTTATCCGAAACAATAATCCAAACACATCAAAACTTCAGTATTAATAAATTTGAAATTTAGATAATATTTTTTTATAAATCAATCAATATGGAGAATTCTCCACTAAGATTCCTAGATTACGATGTTTCACTAATGCTTACTGATCAAGTTAAGATATCACAAGAAGAAGAAGTGCGTAAATATCACACTAAAAACTTGGAGCAAAAAAATGAATATATTAATTATCATAATATAAATATGTTATCCATGGTTTTCTCTAATATATATTATAAGATTGAGGTGGGTGAAGCCAAGGAGAAAAGGTTAGGATATGTAGGTCCCTGGACGCGGTTAATAGAAAGACCATATTTTATAAGAGAATTATATGAAAGAGAAAAATTACGTATAACGTAAAATTATAAATTTGAAATTTAGATAATATTTTTTTTATAAATCAATCAATATGCCACGTGGTATGTCCAGGTCAAATGTTATTGATGGATACAATAACTTGCTAGAAGAATCTAAATCACTTGAAAAAGAAAACAAGTCTCTTAGAAACAAACTATATAAACCTGAGAAAACAATATTTCATAAGCGTAATGAAACGAATCCAGATGTATCTACATGGAACCATGGGTTTTTAGCGGGTTTCTCTGCAGCGTTCATCGGGACTTATTTGGGAATGATATTCTCACATTATTATTATTAAATTTAGTAATATACTAACATTTTTATAACTCAAAGTGGATTATCTTTTCAGACAAATGTGAAAATAATTAATGTCCATCAGGTGTTTCATATTTTTTATATACACAAAATTTAACTAATTCTTTTAATTGTGATAATAATCAGGCTTCGAATAAATAATTAGCACACATATCTATTCCTTTCATTACAGAAATTATACAAACTAATTTGCATTCGTCTTCTGCTAATCTTATATCTTCTGAACAATTATTAGTAATGTTTTTAAATACATCCGCAACATCACATCCATAATTTAAATTGAAATCTGTCATATATTATATTATATTAATTATTTAAAATTAAAATCTATTTATATAAATATAAATATAAATATATGATATCTTTTTTGAATGAAATGTTGTATGATAATTGTAATATTTATGATACAGTAACAAATATTACCACTAATTGCGGAACGGATATTAATATGGCAGATAATAATTGTTATCCGGAATGTATTGCTACATTATTAATGACTGCACATACTTGTAAATATTTATTCATTCGAGCGGGATTATATGATGGTTTAATGGATATTCTCAAAACTTGTAGTAATATAGTCGCGAATTAATGACCATTTTGATTTATAATTTTTTTTTCAAAATTATATACAATATTATGTTCGACATAAGTGGTTGTTGTATATTTTTGCCTTATATCTGTCATACCTTGAACATTTATATTCAATACATGATCTTCTGAATTCTTAAGAGTCAATTGACCTATTATATATTTATTTGTTTTAGATAGTTGTACTGTTGGATCAATAAGGAAAACAGCACCGTCGGTTACAGTTATACCATTATTACCATTCCAATCAGAAAAATCTATTCCAATGGCACTTACTTTCCCAACTATATTTGAATTATGAATACCGATGGTTAACCATGAATCATATTTATCTTGAGGGATATTTTTATTAATCAAAGGATTAGTACCACCTATATTCACACCAATATTTTCTATCTGAAATGCAGGGGGTATTACCATGGGGTAATTTTTATCACCATATATAGCATATATATTACCATCAGGGTATTTTTCATTTAATACTAAAGAAACTTCATATGTTGTATAACCATCCAAAATATCATTCTTGATTTGTTTTGTATGAGGACAAACATATTTGCGATCACATGATTCTTTCATCTGACACGAACATACATTGTCTATTTTCACCACTTCATAATCTTCATTGCATTTAGTATATTCTAAACAATCAGGGGTTGTAATACACGGTGTATCCGGGTTATGATCATGATCATAATAACCTTCAGGACAACTATTTATTAAATGATCTACTTCATTATTACAATCATTAATACACGCTCGCGACCCTCCACCCTTAAATTTTAGATTATCCAAACACATATCACATTCATTTTTACATACTACACCTTTCGTTAGACATCTCCCAATGTCACCACAATAATAATCCCCATCGCGACACACCATTTGACCCAAAACATATGAACCGTATAACCAATATAATACCTTAATCATACTCATTTATATAATATATAATATATAATATATTATATTTATCACCCCTTTAAATAAATTTGAATATATTTATTTTTTTCAATGAAAATGGTTGTCCTCTCCATTATAGAAGGTGAATATACATTAGGAGACCATACAGGTGGAGAAACACTATTGAAAGAACATAAGGAATTTTACCTTAATAAAACATTACCATTCCATGAAATAGAAAAATTATTTGATGGGAATTTAACTGAATATGTTCAAGAAAGAATATATGAAAGCACTAAATATTACATAGAAAAATATTTTGACCGGTACCTTTTATCATTAGCCAATATTAGTAAAATTTACTTAAATAATTTAACAGAATTTACACACTCAAAAATATTAATAGGCGTTTCTGATTATGGAGATGTAACAGGTATCCCTCTCAAAGAATATCAAATAGAACCATTAAAAGGAGAATTAGTTAACAAGGTTATAAATTATTATGACAATATTATAGGATTACACAATATCAAAGGGGATATAGAAATAAAAATAGGTGAAACAATATATTATGATTTTGAAAAACTTGTTCATATTTTAAAAAAACATACAAGAATTAATATTCATAAGGTAAAAAATCCTAGGAACAAGAACACTCAAATTACCAAGTTAAAAAATAAAATTGATGAATTAAAACAAGAAGAAGCAGATTATCTAATAAAATTAGAAGAATATAAACGGTTAATGGATATTAAAATACAATATAATAATAAATATAGTGTGCCATTTAATAAGTTAATTCGTTCCGATGAAATTATGTTAGAATTTTATAAATATTCAAGTTTAACTATTAAAGAATTATGTGAAATATTATCAGTCCTAAGATCGCGGATTATAAAAAGAAGAGATGTGGAGGAATATCTATTAAATGGATTATATATTCAAAATACTTTATATCCAAATGACAAACAGAAAGATAATTATTATGGAGAATTAGTTAAAACATTCTTAGAAGAATATAAATATTTTAAGATTATACAACTTAGAAAGAATATTAATATACCTAGATTTAATATGAAAAATCCTATGAAAAGATTAAGTCCATTACTAAATAATGTTAGTATATTTAATGAACAATTAGATATGGATTTTTATATGATTGAAATAGAGATACCATTTATAAAAGATGTAAACGCATATATTGCGTCGAAGAAGAATAAGAAAATATTAGAAAGAGGGTATGCTTATAATATGAATATGCCTTGTACAATATAACTCAATAATAAATTAAATATAAATATATAATATATGTTAAAAAAGAAAAAATTATCTCTTTTTTTTAAGAATAAATCAAAAATAAGTATCATAGAAATTAATGATGACAATATCCAAGATAAACTAGATGAAATTAATTTAAATAAAATCAAAAAAATTTCAAAGGAAGCATATACTGAAAACATAAAAAATGATATGGTTAAATATGTAAAAACTAATAATAATATAAATATTAAATATGATGTATGGTTAAAACAATTTAATAAGGAAGATTATATCCAAGAATTTGAGGATAAAACAAGAGATAATGAAATATATCATGAAATATGGGATAGTTTAAATAAATTATATAAAGGTTTTGAAATATTATATTAACTTATTTATATGTATTATAATATATATGTATTATAATTTTTATATTTTCCTTATGGTTTTAGCAATATTATCACCCATTACAGCATATAATAGAAGTGAAATATTAAAAAAAATATCAATTGAACATGAAGTAATATTTATATCAATTTATATATTAATTTTATATGGATTAATTCAATTATATAATAATAAAAAATTAATACCAGACTTAAAAAATAATACATTAGGATATTTAATAATTAATGGAACACTTACATCTATTGGATTATATTTAGGTGCACAAATATTAAAGAATGAATCTGTATTCAAATATAAGACATTACAAAAAAGTGTTTATTTAATAATATTAGTAATAGTTGCAGTGTGTGTATATCAACAAAATCTAACATTGAAAACAATTATAGGACTATTATTTATAATATTTGGTTCATACTTAATAGATATTAATGTTTAAATGGCATATAATCTATCTAATTCATCATCTATTTTTCTCATATCAGATCTAATTCTAGTAACTTCATTATCACTATCATCTAAATTTAGTATAATATCACCCACATGACACATAAAATTTTTAGATCTGGTACCTTTAATAGGTTTAAAATATTGTATATAAATAAAATGTTTCATTACACGTTTATATACATCATTATTAACATTAGCAATATCCCCTATAAATACAATTGAATCGTTTTCATCAGTAAATTCTGAATCAATATAATTTAATTTTATATTCTTTTTATAATAATCTGATTGAATTTCTATGAAACGCATATCTTCAAATCTTCTTTCCCTCAAATCGTCACCCATAACTTCTATCAAAGGTGTTTCATCTAATACACCCATTTTTTTCACCATAAAATCATCTTCAGGAGATACTAATTCATCAAGTAATCTGGTTCCTTTTTCTTTTTTTACGCGAGCACCCGGCTCAGCAATAAAATCTTCTGGTCTATCTTTTTTAGGATTCAAACGTATACCAAATCCATTTATATGACTAAAAGCACAGTACCATATATCATTACATAATGCCAACATAAAATCAATAGTTTGTAAATCATCATGTCTCATATTATGTGATAACAAAAATACATGCACACCCGCATCTGATTTGAAAACTATAAATGTAAAATTCATATTAAATACACTGTCCCCTATTTCTACAATTTTTTTGAATTGATCCATGACTTTTTCTTCATCAGCGCCATCTTTAAAATCAAAATCGAACATCACAACATCTTTAAATATTAATGCCATAAATTCTTTTTGTATATTATATGACAAATAATCCCCATCAGGTAAATCATTTTTCGTTGTCATAGACTGTTCATCTTGATTAGGTGTTATATAAAATACCTCTCTTTTAGTTCCAGCACCTCGCAAATATCTAGTAAATGATGCACCTCTTAAAAAATCTATCCAACACTGATCACAATTAAAATCTTTATTTAATTCATTATCTTTAATACTATACATATATTTAATAAATTCATTCATTTCTTGAAATTTTCTTGAATATAATTCGGGTGACTTTTTCTTATTTAAATAATTTTGAACGTCATTTTTAATAATTGCAAAATGGTCGTATTTATTAGTGCCGGCTGGTAATTCTTGTTCATTCATATATTGTAAGTTTTCCCTATGCATTTCTTGTTCCTCATCCTCTGGTAAATCTTGTTCATTCATATATTGTGAGTTTATCCTCTGTATTTCTCGGTCTGCCTCATTATCAGGTATATCAGGTATATCTGATTGTTGTCTTCTTAAAGTTGCTGCAGAACCTAATTTTACACCTCCTTTCCTTCTATTTACAGATTTCTGACGACGCGGACGAGATTTTGTTGCAGATTTTCTCCTCAATTTACTTGATTTTTTCACCGATTTTTTAGATGTCGTCCTTCTAGTTAATATATTTTCTATATCCCCTGATATTTTATATCTATTATCCATAATAATATATAATATATATAATATATAAAAAATAATATAAAAAATAAAAAAAATATAGATATTTATTTTTATATATTATTTTTTTTTAGATATTCTCTTTCTAGATGATTTCCGTATCTTATATGATTTCTTTCTAGATGGTCTCCGTTTTTTAGAGCGGCGCTTGGTTTTTTTACGGCGACCGCCACCGACAGGTGGTGCATCCGGTTCTGGTAGTGGTTCTACCGCGGCACCCAATATAGGGGCGGGAGTATTGGAAGGCGGTCCGGATGAAGGCGGATCCGTGGGAGTTCCCGGAGGTCCCAGTTTTGAAGGTGGTAGCGGAGGTCCTCCCTTGTTTGAAGGAGCAAAGGGTCCATCTATTTTTTTGAAAGGTGATTTATCATCTTTATCTATTTTGAAAGGTGATTTATCATCTTTATCTATTTTGAAAGGTGATTTATCATCTTCATCTATTTTGAAAGGTGATTTATCATCTTCATCTATTTTGAAAGGTGATTTATCATCTTTATCTATTTTGAAAGGTGATTTATCTATTTTTTTGAAAGGTGATTTATCATCTTCATCATCTTCATCTTCTTCATCTTCTTCATCTTCTTCTTTATCTTCATCATGGTCTTTGTTTTTTACGGTTTTAAGATGTCCGAATATTCCTTTATTATTCGTAATACCTGGTACACTAAAATCAGGTGAAGAAAATTTTTTAAATTCTGATGTTGCTTTTTTTGATACAATATCTTTGGGTAAATTTAGTACTTTCGTATCCTCCGTTCCAATAACTAAACACAATGTCTCCACTAATTTTTCAACTATTTTTGCTTTGTGTTGATCCATTTTTATATATTATATTAGATTTTAATTATTTAATAATAGATAAACAATATTCTTCAGTATATTTAATATTTTGTTTAATTTTAATATTCTTCCCATTATATTTCATATATGTTCCATATGGTCCCAACATAATTTGTATATCTTTATTAATTTTCATAGGGTATTTCAAAATGATTTTACAATCTTCAATTGTTATTTCGTCTAACTTTTTTTTATTAGATTTTAAATAATTAGTTACATTTGAAAATTTCTTATTATATAAGATATATGGTCCATATTGTCCTTCGCCTGTTTTAACTTCTTTACCTTTATATTCACCTAATATATTATTAGATTGTTTAACTTTGTTTCCAATTTCTCTAATAACAATTGGTAAGAATGAATTATAAACTTTATTGATAATATTTGTCCAAACTAATTCTCCGTTTGAGATTTTGTCTAAATCTGATTCTACACCGGCAGTAAAATCTTTATGAATAATATCGTGAAATTTATCATCTAAATAATTTAATACTTTATTGCCTAAATCTGTAACTACAATCTTATTTTTCATAGTTTTACCTTTAACTTTATTCACTTTTTCTGATATATTATCTTTTCTATCCAAATGAATAATATCTTCTGTATAATCTTCTGTTTTAATAGTTTTTGTTAAAGTATAATTTCTATTATATAATGTTGAAATAATCGAAGCATATGTAGAAGGACGTCCAATACCTGTATTTTCTAATAGTTTTACAATAGATGATTCATTATAGGGTTCTGGCGGCTGTGATATTTTATCAGTGCATGAACATTCTAATAATTTATATTCATTTTTAAACTCAACTATTTTATCATTAATTTCTTCTTTGTCTTCTTCTCCTTCTTTAATGCGTTTGTATGCTAGAAATCCTTGAAATTTAGTTTCTTTTTGTTTTGTGCTAAAATATCCAATATCATTTGTATTAGAATTAGTTAATTTAATAGAATTGACTGTGAAAATTGCAGGTTTCATATGAGATTTAATAGTTCTATCATAAATAAGATTGAATAATTTAATATCTTCTCGGTCGAACTTATCTGGTTCTAATTCAGAAAGACTAGTAGGTCTTACACATTCGTGCGCCTCTTGTGATCCTTTTACTTTCTTAACTTGTGGAGCATTATAATATTCTTCTCCAAAATCATCAGTAATTTTACCATTTAATAAAGTTTGGAAATCTTCAGATACAATTGTTGAATCAGTTCTCATATATGTAATTTTACCATTTTCATAGAGTTTTTGGGCAATGTCCATAGTTTTTTTAACATTAAATCCAAATGATTTTTGTGCTGATTGTTGTAATGACGATGTAATAAATGGTTTATCAGGATATTTCTTTTCTTCAGATGTTTTATTAGCAATAACTTTAAACAATCTATCGTCCGAATATTTTTTAAATAAATCTTTTATATAATCTTCATCTGGTTCGTCTGTACAAGATTTTTTAAACGTGAATTCTGATTTTTCATTTAGATCTTTGAATTTACCTTGAATATCAAAAGTATATTCAGACTCGAATCCCTTAATATCTTTTTCTTTATCATATAAAAGTTTTAGCAGAGCACTTTGTACGCGTCCTGCAGATAGTCCTTTTTTAGTTTCAGTAGAAATATTTGCCCACAAACACGGTGATAATTTATAGCCTATTAACAAATCAATAACAGAACGCGCTTTCTGAGCATTTACTTCATTCATATTAAGTTTGCTAGGATTTTGTAATGCTTTTAATATTGCTGATTTTGTAATTTCTCTAAAGATAATCCTATTGTTATCATTGAAATTTACTTTAAGAATGTCACCACAATGCCATGCTATCGCTTCGCCTTCTCTATCATCATCTGCTGCTAATATCACATTTCTATTTTTAGATTGAGATTTTAAGTTTTTAATGACTTCCTCTTTACCTTTAATAGTAATAAAAGGTGGTTGGAAATCATCATTAATTTCAATATCGGTGTTTGCCCATTTAGTATCTATTGATCTGAAATGACCAACAGATGATGTAACAATATAAGATTTGTCGAGAAATGATTGAATCTTTTTGCATTTTGCAGGAGATTCAACAATTAAAACACTCATTATTTATATTTAAAAAAATATATATTAAAATTCAAATTTATTTATATTTATTTTCTTTTTTTTTTTGATTTTGATTTTGATTTATTATTCTTATTGGATTTAGATTTATTCGTTTTATTATTCTTAGTGGATTTAGATTTATTATTCTTATTGGATTTGGATTTATTCTTTTTATTGGATTTGGATTTATTCTTTTTATTAGATTTTTTGTTATATTTTTTAGATCCGGTGCGGGCGAGATATTTCATAAGTTGGGTATTAATTTTTATTCTTTCTTTTTCTGGTAAATCTTTTTTAGATAATCTATCTCTATAAATACTTAAAATATTTTCACGTTGTTTTTCACCTGATTGTTTTATAAATCTATCAATTAATTTAAGTTGCTGTTCAGTATTACCCGATTTTATTAATTGACCTATTTCAGATAATAAATCATTATCGATATCTTTATTTTTAGAGATTGCTAATCTTTGTTCACTAGATAATAGTTTGCCTTGAACTGTTTTATACTCTAAATATAATTCCTTGACTTCTTCATTTGAAATAGGTTTCTCGCCATTATCATCGGGTATGTTTGGGTCAGCACCATTATCTATTAATAATTTGACCATATCCATATCTTCATATTCGGTGCCCCAATGTAATGGTGTCAAACCAAAAGAATTTTCTTTTAGGTTAGGGTTTGCGCCATTATTTAATAATAATTTAATAGAATCGTGTTTATCATTCTCACACGCATGATGTAATAAAGTATTATTATCTTCATCTTTAATATTTATATTAAAATCAGTTAATGATTCCTCAACTAATTCAGTATTATTATTAATTATAGCATCTTTTATTAAATTATATTTTTCCATATATTATATATATTATTATATATTATTATATATATTTATTTAGGGTATAGCATGCGTTGACCAAGATATCCCATGCGACTGCCCCCACTCTTATTACTTTGCTTAGATTTTCGGGAGATTCCACATCCGCTCCCACCTCTTAAACTTTTCCTCGACATTCTTTTAGAATTGCGTTTCATAGTTCTCAATCGTTTACTTAATTTTTTTTTAGACACTTTTTTGGATCTTTGTGATATTTTTCTTGCCATTTATATATTATAATATATAAAAATAATTTAATATAAATTACAAATGGATAAACAAATAGATAGATTAGGAGAATTATTTATTGAATATGATGATATATTAAATGATTATAATATGAAAAAAATATGTGAAGTATTTTTTGAAAAAAACTCAAAAACATTTGAGCTTGTGGAAATTTTAATAAAAAAATATGAAAAAAATTTATCAAATGAATTATTAAATTATTTTATATTGAATATATTCATAATTTATGATAAAAATACACAAATTAAAAATACTGGCAAATGTTTAAATGCATTAGAAAAAGTAATAGAGGATTATTGTGATAGTATAAATAATAATAATATGAAAATATTTATAAATTTAGTTATGGACCTTCATAAAAAATAATTATTTCTTTTAGATTTCTTTTTAGTTTTTTTCTTTTTCTTTTTTATTTTTTTCTTAGAACCTCTTTGCTTTTTTATAGGTTTTATATTCAATGATTTCCTTAACCAATTTGGATCTTTTGAACCTGGACCATTATAGTTCTTTTTAGAGTTATATTTTTCCTTTATATTAAATGTTTCAATCAGGCCTGACGATTTGGTCGGTCTTTTCCTTTTTGTTTTCCTTTTTTTTTTAGGTTTGGATCCGGATCTGGTAGATTTGCTAATATTATTACTTATAAAATCTTTGATACTGGATGGTGTTCTATCTTCTGCATGGTCTGCAACATGTTTACCATCCGAAAATAAAGATATAGTCGGATATGATTTAGCATTTAAATTTACATTTGATAAGTATTCATCATGAACTTTTACAATATGTAATTTATTGAATTGAGGATCTTGAATTAATTCTTTTTCTAATGTATCAATTGTTGGTTCTAATCTTTGACAATGACCGCACCACGGGGCCACCATAAATACAATAGAGGGTTTTGATTGAATACATTCATTAATCATATTAACATTATTTAATTCTTCATTTTTGGTCAAATGTAAAATTCTTTCCAGATCCATTATATAATATAATTAATATTATATTTTTTTCTAATATATATTATAAAATGGCCAAAAGAAGTTTTAAGAAAAAATCCAGTAAAAAAATGAAACCATCAACTTATAAAAGATGGGTCTGGCAAGGTAAAATTAGTAAAACTCCATCAGGTTTAACTAAAAAAGATTTAGTTAAAAATAAACACGGTAAAATTGTATCAAGAAAGAAACATAGTTTGGGTAAGAAATTATCTAGAGGCACTCTTAAATAATTTAATAAGTTGTGCTAGAATTATTTATATAAAGTTCTACCTTCTTTTCTTTGTATAATAATATATCTTCTATATTTTTAATATATGTTTTTTTTAGATCTTCATCTTTTGTATCGTTTATATAATGGAGATTTTTATATATTATATAAATTTCGTCTTTTTCCCAAATATTTTTTAAATTTTCAATGAGTGGTGATTCTTCTTTTTCATTATTTTTGAATTTATTTATATCATTATTATCTAATAAATCTTGAATCATGGTAATATAATGAGTTATTGAATGATATATAATTGTATTTGGATCATAAACATTTTTCAAACAATTTAATCCTATAATTAATTTTTCAAAAAAATATTTATTCATTTTGGAATCAATTGTATTATACCATTCGTATGCTTTTAATATTGGTGCATAAAGATTATGAATATCATCTCTATTGTCACCATAAATACTTCTTAATATTCCTTGATATAAAGATGGATCACTATATTGAATAGAATTATTTTGAACTGAAATTTTAGTTCCTTCTTTTTTATAATTTAATAAAATAATTCTTAAAATACAATTGAAGGGTTCTAATATTAAATTGCGATTCATATTAATATTATAATTAAATGATAATATACTTAATACATTAACTTTGGGAATTAAATATTCCATTTAATTTATAAAATATAATTTAAAAATATATAAATAATAAGTTTATGAAAAAGTTTAATTTATCCTCACTTGAAAATAAATTAAATGATATTGTAAAACTACAAAAAAATATTGATAAACAAGAAAATAATATTATAAAATCAGGATATAAAAAATGTAATAATAAAGCAATTGAAACTATGTTGTATGTATTATGGTGGTGCTTTGAAGAAGATTATAAAATAGAATCTGAATATTATTATGAATGTATTAATAATTTGTCAGATGTATATTTATTAGGGTCTGATTGGTATATTGGTCCAGAATATACCAGAGAATATTATTTTAATACTCTAGATTTGGGTATTCAATATAAGTTCTATGGTTATATAACCTTTTTATCCAGTATATATTACAAATAAATACGATGTTTATCACAGGTTTCTTTAATAGAGTTTTTGAATCTAGTTACCATAGGATCATATGTTTCATATGTATCATATTTTGAAATACATTCTCTAACTTTTTCACATATTTCACAATGACAATCATTCATTTTAATCTTTCGAGGGGCGGTGGGTGGTACATATATAGGGTCGTCCATTTCTTCGACTTCCATATCATCTTCATCATATTCTTCATCAGAAGTAGATTCATTCATAAATTTACCTGCTTTTTCTAATGATTCTTCCATATCATCATCTGTCATAGGGACCATCAATCTATATATTAATCCAGATATAATATGATCACCTGTAATTTCATCTTCATCTTTAGAATGATTACAAATTATATCAGATATTTTTACAGCTGAATTCATTTGTGCCAAATATACCTTAATGACATTATTGACTGCTTCATCTTGTTTTTGTTCAGTAATGTCCATAGTTGTTATAAATATAAATATATTTAATTATCAAATTTAATACTTATTAATTTAAATATATACGCGAGGGACGACCCTAATATAACCCCCACGAATAATTGTGATAAAGAATGTTCATGTATAACATATTTCATGGATAAAGATATTATACCTATAATTATCATAATTGTTTTTGTTTTAGTGCTGAACTTATTAGTGAATATTAAGAAAAATACAATAAAACTTATTATAGTTGCTCTACTAGACGGCATCCCATATGTTTTTGATTTTATAGGTCTTGATTGCTTAATAATTCTTTTAAATATCTTTGATATTAATTGTGCAAATAATATTCCAGATAAAAATAATACTGCTCTATGTTCTTTCATTTATA
>Ga0209119_1000766_pt1 | contig 32872 bp, 27 predicted proteins | sample COG_03_FD_184747 | JGI IMG/M metagenome (GOLD analysis project Ga0209119, IMG submission 184747) | Pelagic Microbial community sample from North Sea - COGITO 998_met_03 (SPAdes) (version 2) | ecosystem: Environmental > Aquatic > Marine > Neritic zone/Coastal water | place: Helgoland, sampling...
CCCAAACGGGGCTCGTTGCGGCTGCTTCCTTCCGGACCTGACCGGGTTGGCGAGGCGCTTGCCCGCGCCAACCTCTCGACGATGGATATAAAGCGTTATATAAGCAGCTTCAAGAGCTGAGAGCAAACAAAGGGAAACTATGTTAAATTTAGCAGAATTAAGTTTTAGTGGAGCCCAATTTGATAGAGCTGCTCATTTACGGTCAAAAAAAGTTGTTTCAAAAATTGAATCAAATGCAAAAAACCTTGTAATTTGGCGTGGAAAAATCTTAATCGATCATAATAATTTTAATATTGTTTATTTACCTTCAATTCATCCAATAATTAATATTTCAGATATTTCACCAATTTTTTTAGGCCAAATTGATGAAATAGATTATTATGCACATGATATTTCAAATTGGGATCCCAAAGAATCAAATGACATTTTAAAATCCAATTTTTTAGATGAAACACAACAAAATCATCCTGATTTAGAGCTTTATCAATCTTTCAGCGATTTAAGATTAATGATGACACAGTTAACCAAATTGGAAGCCAGTTTAGCCTCAACAGCAAAAGCATTATTTTCATGGCACAACAGTAATAACTTTTGCTCAAAATGTGGAAATAAGTCTATTTCTACATTGGCAGGATGGCAACGCGATTGCACAAAATGTAATACCCAACATTATCCAAGAACTGACCCGGTTGTCATAATGTTAATTACTGAAGGAGATAACGTCCTGCTAGGCCGTTCACCACAATGGCCTGATAAGATGTATTCTTGTTTAGCAGGATTTATTGAGCCAGGTGAAACCTTAGAATCTGCCGTATCCCGTGAAGTAAAAGAAGAAACTAATATTGAAATTACACAGGCGAGCTATGTAACTTCTCAACCGTGGGCATTCCCATCATCATTGATGATAGGCTGTATAGCAAAAGCAATCTCAAAAAAAATTACAATTGACCCACTAGAATTAGAAGATGCACAATGGTTTAGTAAAGATACATTACTAAAAGCTTATGCTGGCTTTGATGTTGGCATAACTCCAGCTCGACAAGGGACTATTGCAGAATTTCTTATACAAAATTGGGTAAAAGGCACTTTAGTACATCAATATTAGTTAATATTCACCTAATTTATAGACACCTAAGATTTCAATGTGTGATGTAAAATGTGATAATTCTTCCATTGCACGCTTAACTGCAGGTTCATCAGGGTGGCCAATAATATCGGCATAGAATTGAGTAGCTGTAAAAGATCCATCAACCATATAACTCTCTAATTTAACCATATTAATTCCGTTTGTAGCAAACCCACCCATAGCTTTATAAAGCGCTGCCGGTATATTACGCACTCTAAATACAAAAGAAGTTTTAATTTTATCTAACTCAATTTTTGCAGTTTTTGGAACTTGCGACATTACTAAAAAGCGTGTTGTGTTGTTAGATTCATCCTCAATTTGACTAGCAATAGCTTCTAAACCATATATTTTTCCTGCCAATTCAGACGCTAAAGCCGCTTGAGTTGGGTTTTGGTTATTAGAAACAATTTCAGCAGAACCTGCAGTATCAACTCCAGTAATGGGTTCTATAGAATGCTCGTTAAGGAAATTTCGACATTGCCCCAATAAAACTGTATGGCTCATCGCTGATTTAATATCGCTGATTTTACTACCTTTTATTGCAAGTAGATTAATATGTACTCTTACATAATGTTCACCAATGATATGCAGCCCCGAATTAGGAAGAAGTTGGTGAATGTCCGCAACACGTCCATATGTGGAGTTTTCTACTGGCAACATGGCCAAATCTGCTCGCTTTGAGTTTACTGCTTCAATTGCTGATTGAAAACTATTACATGGCAAAACATCTGCCTCAGGATAGGCTTCAAAACAAGCTTGATGCGAATATGCCCCCAAGACACCTTGGAAAGCTATTTTGATACGAGTATTGGACATTTCACGTTCCTCTTAAAATGGTCGTTTAGTCGCGGTTCTACATCTTGCATTGTCACATTGGAAGAGGCTAGAAGGGCAACAGTTAAATTAAAGAATCCAAAGCCTACGGAGAACACAGCTATGGACAATATGGAATTCACAAAAATCACTGGAGCAGTATGTGGGGCTTTATTAATCTTTTTAATGATTAATTGGGCTGCAGAAACTCTTTATCATGTTGAATCTGGCGATAGTGGGCACGGAGATTCACATTCAGAAAGTGCTTCACTTGCACCAGCATCAATCTATAAAGCAGAAGAAGAAACAGAAACTGTTGTTGTCGAATCAAACCTATCAGATCTACTAGCAGTTGCTGATGTTGCCAAAGGGCAAAAGGTATATTCAAAATGTAAAGCTTGTCACAAACTTGCTGACGGAGCTAATGGAACCGGCCCTCATTTATTTAATGTAGTAGATCGTGACATAGGCTCAATTGATGAATTTGGTTATTCAGCTGTTTTGGCAGGGCTTGATGGAAATTGGTCTACAGATGCACTAAATGGATTTTTAACAAATCCAAAAAAATACGCGCCTGGTACTAAAATGGGCTTCGCTGGTATCAAGAAAGATACAGATAGAGCAAATATAATTGCTTACCTTCAAACAATCAAATAATTCAAATTATTCTATTTTTTTAGGCCGTCCCAATGGGGCGGCTTTTTTTATTAGTATTTAAATGCCTCTTTGTGTTGAGATCTCTTCAAAATCACATAGTATGAAAAAAAATGGAGGCTTTGAAAGAAATGCAACGGTATTTTAAAATAAACAACATAATAGCTTTTAGCTTACTAATCCTATTTGGTAGCATCACAAATGCGGAAGAAATACTTAAAACTCATGGTATTTCGGCTTATGGAGATTTAAAATATCCAGCAAATTATAAAAATTTTGATTATGTTAATCCAGATGCGCCTCAAGGAGGAACTTTAACATTACGCCCTTCAACAGGTGGCTCTACTTTTGATAGTTTTAATAATTATATTTTAAAAGGAGCTCGAGTAACAGGCTTGGGTCTGCTTTCTGATAGTTTACTAATAGCTTCCGCTGATGAACCTGATAGTTCTTATTTGTATATGGCAGAGAGTATGGAATACCCAAAAGATCGCTCATGGGTCATTTTCAAAATACGGCAGGATGCAACTTTTTCAGATGGAAACCCTGTTACAGCATACGATGTAAAGTTTACTCACGATATATTAATCGAAAAAGGTCATCCATTTTATAAAAATGTATTTTTCAAAGATTTTGATGAAATTGAAATATTGGATGATAAAACTGTTAAATTTAATTTTAAAAAAGGCGCAAATATGCGTGATTTGCCACAATATGCTGGCGGACTAGCAATATTACCAAAACATTATTGGAAAGACCGAGATTTTGGTAAATCTGGAACAGACATTCCAGTTGGATCTGGAGGCTATACAATTACTGATTTTGAGCCAGGGTTATTTGTTAAATATTGTAAAATAAAAGATTATTGGGCAGAAAATCACCCCGCAAATGTTGGTACTGGTAACTTTGACTGCATTCGCTATGAGTATTTTAAGGATGGAGATGTGAGTTTTGAAGCTTTCAAAAGTGGGGCTTATTTAGTTCGTGAAGAGAATATTTCTAAAAAATGGAAAACTCAATATGATTTTCCTGCCATTCAAAAAGGTTGGGTAAAGGCAGAACAGCTTCCTGACGGTTCCCCACAGTCGAATCAAGGTATTTGGATAAATTTACGAAAAAACCAATTTAAAAACATAAAAACTCGTGAAGCACTTCAACATTTATTCAACTTTGAATGGACAAATAAAACCGTTTTTTATGATTCATATACTCGCTCGGACAGCTTCTGGGAAAATTCTGAAATGCAAGCTCAAGGCCTTATTGCCAATAATGAACTTAGTCTAATTGAGCCATATCGCGATCAATTAATATCTTCTATTTTTGATGACCCAGCTTACATTCCACCTGTTATGAAACAAAATAAGTTTGATAGAAAGGCATTACGAACTGCAAGTAAATTGCTAGAAGAAGCTGGTTGGCTATTAGATAATGGAATTTTAAAAGATGAAAACGGAACTGCATTCAAAATTGAATTCATAGATGACAACGATGATTTCTTACATATTTTATCACCAATCATAGACACTATGAAACGTGCCGGAATAGATGCAAAATTTACGCAAATTGATCGTGCACAAATGATTGAGCGCATGAAGAATTATGACTTTGATGTACTTGTTGCCGGTTATGGTACAAGCTCAAGTCCAGGAGAAGAAATAGCTCAGTTATATGGCTCTGTTGGCATTGAGCAGCTTGGTGGAGCAAACCTATCTGGCTTTGGTCACCCAGCTGTAGACGATTTAATCAAAAAAGTAGGAGGAGCAAAAACGAGAAGTGAAATGCATATTGCAGTACGAGCGATTGATCGAATTTTAAGAGCATATCACATACGTATTCCTAATTGGCATTTAGCAGAAGATCGTTTGGCCTATTGGGACGTGTTTGGTCGACCTGAAATTAAACCAAAATATGCACTTGGTGTAATGGGCACTTGGTGGTTTGACCAAAAGAAATATGATGAGCTCGTATCAAAGGGTGCTTTCAAATAAATGGGCGCATATATTCTTAGAAGATTACTTTTAATAATTCCAACTTTAATAGGAATTATGCTTATTAACTTTATATTAATTCAATTTGTTCCAGGTGGTCCAATTGAACAGATAATTGCTCAGATGGAAGATGGATCTGCAGGTGCAACTGATAGATTCACTGGTGGTAGTGGTGATGACTCAAACAGCCAATCAGAAAATAATGAGTATAAAGGTGCTCGAGGATTACCACCTGAATTAATTGAAGATTTAGAAAGACAATTTGGATTTGATAAGCCTCCCGTAGAGAGATTCCTAACCATGATATGGAATTATATTAGGTTTGATTTTGGTGAAAGTTATTTTAGATCAATAACTATAATTGATTTAATTTTAGAAAAAATGCCAGTGTCTATAACGCTAGGTTTGTGGTCAACTTTATTAGCTTATTTAGTATCAATACCTCTAGGAATTCGCAAAGCTGTTAAAGATGGGTCAGCATTCGATGTTTGGACTTCTGGGATCATAATTGCAGCATATGCAATTCCAGGATTACTTTTTGGCATTCTATTAATAGTCTTGTTTGCCGGGGGATCTTATTGGCAAATTTTTCCATTAAGAGGCCTTGCTTCTGAAGGCGCATCAGATTTTGGATTCTTTGAAAGAATAATTGACTATTTTTGGCATGCAGCATTACCAATTTTAACTTCTACTATTGCTGCATTTGCCACGTTAACTCTTTTAACAAAAAATAGTTTTCTTGACGAAATAAATAAACAGTATGTCATGACCGCTAGAGCAAAAGGCTTAACAGAATTTAATGTCTTTTATGGCCATATTTTTAGAAATGCGATGCTGATAGTTATAAGTGGTTTTCCAGCATTATTTGTTGGAATATTTTTTGGTGGATCATTAATAATTGAGGTTATATTTTCGTTAGATGGACTTGGCCTTCTTGGATATGAAGCAGCTATAAATCGTGATTATCAAGTATTTTTTGCTACCCTTTATATATTTGCTTTAATTGGCTTACTGGTGAAATTACTTTCCGATCTTACCTATATATGGATAGACCCAAGAATTGATTTTGGAAGCCGTGAAACGTAATGAAAAAAATATTTAAATCACCACTTTCAAAAAGGCGCTGGCAAAACTTTAAATCTAATAGACGCGCTTATTGGTCTCTTTGGATATTTGGAATAATTTTTGTATTATGTTTATTTGCAGAATTAATAGCAAATGATAAGCCACTACTTGTTAGCTTCAAAGGTGAATTACATTCCCCTGCATTCAAATATTATTCAGAATTTTATTTTGGTGGTGATTTTAAAACAGAAGCTATTTATCAAGAGATTGAAACACAATGTTTGATAAAGACTGGTGGCCTTGAAGTTTGCCTTGATGAGCCAGAAGAAACAATAACTTCTTTAGGTAATGGTTCACTAGAGTCCTCAAATCAAGAAACATTAAAAGGTTGGATGTTATGGGCACCAATTCCTTATAGCTTTAACACAATTAACTATGATATTGATCGCGCGCCATCTCCACCTGATAATAATCATTTTTTAGGAACTGATGACCAAACTCGTGATGTTGTTGCCAGAATAATTTATGGTTTTAGAATATCTACAATCTTTGGATTAATAGTTGTTTTTTTCAGCTCAATCATTGGAATTGCCGCTGGTGCTATCATGGGCTACTTCGGTGGCTGGGTAGACTTAATCCTACAAAGGTTAGTGGAAATCTGGGATGGAATGCCAATGCTATATGTTATTATAATTATGGCAGCTTTATTTAATATAAATTTTCCAATATTAGTGTTCCTAGTTATTTTATTTAGTTGGACCGGCTTACTTGGCGTCGTTCGTGCAGAGTTTTTAAGAGCACGTAATTTCGAATATACTCGAGCAGCAAGAGCTATGGGCGTGAGCGATACAAAAATAATGTTCCGTCATCTTTTACCTAATGCAATGGTTGCAACACTTACATTCTTACCATTTACAATCACTGCATCAATTGGAACATTAACAACATTAGACTTTCTGGGATATGGATTACCACCCAGCTACCCATCTCTAGGTGAATTAGCGCTTCAAGCAAAAAACAATCTTCAAGCTCCATGGTTAGCATTCTCAGCGTTCATTACTTTAGCAACAATGTTATCTTTGCTAGTTTTTGTTTTTGAAGGTGTTCGAGATGCTTTTGACCCTCGAAAGACATTTAAATGAAACAGATTTTAGCAATAGAAAATCTATCAGTCTATTTTGGTAAAAACAAAGCTGTTAAAAATGTAAGCTTAACAATAAGAAAAGGTGAAACTGTTGCATTAGTGGGTGAAAGTGGATCTGGGAAATCAGTCACTGCACTTGCTACTGTCAGTTTAATTAACCAATCAGCAGACATAACTGGTTCTGTTAAGTATTGTGGAAAAGAAATAATAAATACTTCTAACAAAGATTTGCGCAAAATCAGGGGTAATGACATTAGTTTTATATTTCAAGAACCGATGACTTCTCTTAATCCACTTCATACAATTGAACGCCAGCTAAGCGAGAGTTTAAAACTTCACCAAGGATTAAAAGGATCAAAAGTTACAGAAAAAATATTAGATTTACTTTCAAAGGTTGGGATAGACGAAGCTCATAGAAAAATTTCAAATTATCCTCATCAACTTTCTGGCGGCCAACGCCAACGAATTATGATTGCAATGGCGCTAGCTAATAAACCTGATTTGTTAATTGCTGACGAACCAACCACCGCATTAGACGTAACCATTCAGGCTCAGATTTTAGAATTATTAGCAAACATACAAAAATCTGAAGGAATGGGAATGTTATTTATTACTCATGATCTTAGCGTTGTAAGGCGCATAGCAAATCGTGTTTGCGTAATGAAAGACGGTGAAATTGTTGAGGCTGGTGCAACAAATGAAATTTTTAGCTCTCCAAATCATGAATATACCAAAAAACTCTTAAATGCAGAACCTTCAGGTTTTCCAAAACCCATAAAATCAAATGCTTTTGAAATTATAAATATTAAAAATTTAAAAGTTTGGTTTCCAATTGTTAAAGGCCTTTTGAGGAAAGTTGTTGGCAATGTAAAAGCTGTTAATGATGCCAGCTTAAATATAGCACAGGGCGAAACACTTGGAATTGTTGGTGAGAGTGGTTCTGGCAAAACCACATTAGCTTTAGCAATAATGCGTCTTATTTCCTCAAAAGGGCAAATTACGTTTATGGGCAATAAGCTAGACGGACTTACTAATAAGCAATTGAAACCATTTAGACGTGATATTCAAATGGTTTTTCAAGATCCATATGGATCCTTATCACCACGCTTTACAATTGAACAAATTATTTCTGAAGGCTTGGATGTCCATAACTTAGATAAAGGTCAAAACCGAAGGGCAATGGTAGAGAATATATTGATAGAAGTCGGTTTAGAAAAAGATATGATTGACCGTTACCCCCATGAATTTTCGGGTGGACAGCGCCAACGAATAGCAATTGCTAGAGCCATGATACTTAAGCCTAAACTCCTTATATTAGATGAACCTACGTCTGCATTAGATATGACAGTTCAAGTCCAAATCGTTAAACTTTTACGTGATTTGCAAATTAAGTATGGCTTAGCATATTTATTTATTAGCCATGACCTACGTGTTATTCGTGCTCTAAGCCACAAAGTAATAGTTATGTATAACGGTAATATTGTGGAGACTGGAACAAATAAAGAAATCTTTGAAAGTCCAAAATCAAATTATACAAAAGAATTAATTTCTGCAGCATTAAATATTAAAATTTAGAAAAGCTAGTTTGATAAATTTAAAATTGGCTCTTGCCAACTGCCAACAGGCAAAGTAAATCGCCTTTAATGCACCCGTAGCTCAGCTGGATAGAGTACCTGACTACGAATCAGGGGGTCGCACGTTCGAATCGTGCCGGGTGCACCATTTACATTCCTGTTCTATTTGAATGTCATACTTGTATTATTAGATTTTAAAAAATTGACAGTTTGTATTTAAAATGTGAATTTAAAAAATTATAAATAGAAAAAATTTTAGGAAAAAAAATGGCTTCCAGTTTAGTTGATAATATAATTAGGTTAAAATCTATGCTTTCAGATATGGAGCAAGACTTTGGTTTAACAGGTTTATCTACAGTAGAAAAAAATGTTTATCTGGCCGCACAAGACATCAAAGCTAAAGATGGAACCGTTGAGACTAAACATATTCTAGAGCACAATTTTACCCAAAATATGTCACGTCCTACGTTCTTTCGAGCATTAAAATCAATTCAAGAAAAAGGATTGATTAAAAATGCCCCACGAAAAAAAGTTGGTCTTTTCCTTGTTAATAATATCTAGTTAATTTAATAAAATACTATTTTAAATGGAGTAAAAAGTAAGTGGTAGCTTAATTAATAGAACTTTCTAGCACCAATTAAAATTATAAGTTTATGAAAAAAACCACTCGGGAAACAATTGGACCTTTTATAATAATAAGTGTTGCTTATATAGCTAGTTACACGCTTGTTGCTGGCTTTATAGCTCCACTCCAAGAGCTTATATTACCCACATTTACCACCAGTATTAGTTTATTATTTTTACCCCATGGAATTAGAATTTTAGCTGCATATTATTATGGCTGGAAAGCACTGCCATTATTGTTACCTTCAATGTATTTAATGTGGTTTATAACTGTATATGCAAACAATATTTCACTACATCCTTTATCACCTTTATTTAGTGGGATCGCCTGTATTATAGCAGTTAAATTTGTTTTTAAGAATATTAAGCACATCATAGAAAAAGAATGGAAACTTTTATTGCTTGCAGGCTTGGTTGGCTCATTCTTAAATGGATTAAGTCATAGCTTTTTAGTATATAAAAGTTTCTTAACAATATCATTTATTGGTTATACTATTGGAGATATACTTGGCCAAATTTTATTAATGATAATGTTTATTTATATACTTAAATTTATAAAATTATTTAAAAATTAAATATTTAAGAATACTCAGCTCTTCACTAATTGACAGCAACTAAATACCATGTGATATCAAGATTAGTGTGCACCCGTAGCTCAGCTGGATAGAGCACCTGACTTCGAATCAGGGGGTCACAGGTTCGAATCCTGTCGGGTGTACCAAATATATTTTATAAAAATATTACTCACTTTCATTGAAAACGATCTTGGCTACTCTAAAACACTCAAGTGCTTGTGGGACACCACAATATATTCCAATTACATGTATTATTGCACGAACTTCTTCTTTCGAAACACCATTATTAATAGCACCGCGACAATGTATTTCCCATTCATGCATTTTTCCTAAAGCGCCAATCATCGACAAGTTCATCATAGAACGCGTCTTAGGGTCAATTACTTCATCTCCCCAACCAAAACCCCAGCACCAAGCAGTCATTGCTTCTTGGAATGGTCGGGTGAAATCATCTGCTAATGCTAAATTTTTTTCAACATAATCTGCACCCAGTGTGTCCTTACGCTTTTGTAAACCTTTAAAAAATAGCTCTTCATCAAACGCGCTCATGACCCAAACCTTACAGTTAAAATATTTTATCTATTTAATTCACACTTAATTAGGAAGTTAAGCAACAGATAAAACTCCACACCCCAATAAACCAGCAGCATCGTCTGTTATCAAATTAATTTGAAATTTTTCTAAATCTTTTAAATAATGTGTATTTTCTTTGAATGCTTTTTCAAATTTTGAAGTTAGTTTAGCATTAAAGATTGCCCGTGATACACTTCCTGCAAAATAGATACCTCCAAAAGGTAAGTATTGAACAATCAACTCTCTGGTCATCAAACCTAACATTTCAGAAAATAATTCTAATGTTTGAGTGGCGTAAGGGTCACTTTTTTCTAAGTGCTCTTTTGATATCATTTCTCCAGATTTTATCTTTCCACTTGAAATGACTTTATATAAATCTCTTAAGCCTTTTCCAGAAAACAAATCTTCTACAGTCACAAAATTACATAGACCTATTTTTCTAACTAAAACTTCTTTTACACTACTTGGTAAAGAGATATGTCCAAGTTCAACCTGTAAACAAACTGGTTTTTCACTTTTATCTTCAACTACAGGACAAACATTAAAACCTGTACCAAGTCCAACAACTAAATATTGACCATTTTTTCTATTAAAAATTTCAGGTCCTATTATATGTTGTATTCCTTTAGGAGGTAGCTTTTTTAAACTATAACCTAATGAGGTTAAATCGTTAATTAACACAACATTTTCACATTTAGTTAGTATTTTGATTTCTGAGTCAGAAATATTCCAATCAAGGTTTGTGAAAGACGCTTTACCCTCAACGATTGGGCCAGCAATAGCTATTACACAAGAAAAAACTTTTATTTCTTTTTTGTCTCGTAAGTATTCTGAAACAACTTCATAAAAAGAATTAAAATTATTATTAAGAAAATTACATATTGACGATTCATTCAAAACTCCATTTTGAACCAATCCTAATCGTGATTGTGTACCACCAACGTCAGCAACTAACGTTATCATTTTCTTATTTCCATTATCAGGACCTTAATTTCAGCAAGATCCAAACATTGGGATCGAAGTTAAATACTTTACCCCAATTAAGATAAAATTCAAGAGTATCTCCAATTTTTCTCTATGATAATATCATAAAAATAAGCTTTTAAAAAAATGCCATATTTAAGTATAGTTTTTAAGATATATGCAAGCTATAGAGGTATTGATATTCAAGAATTAGAATATATAATAAGTGTAAGATTCTAATATCGCATTATTTAGATATGATACTAAATTTAATAAAATTTAATATTAATGAAATATCAAAGTTTAAAATTTACGCTGGAGAAACGAATGAAATACCCCATTGATTTAACCACAAAAGCAGATGTTACTGCCTATTTTGATGAATCAACCAATACAATTACTTATTTAGTAAAAGATCCATCCAGTAACCATTGTGCAATCATAGATAGCGTAATGGACATGGATTATGCAGCAGGTCGAATTACCTATGAAAGTGCAGATAAAATAATAAATGAAATTCAAAAGCGTGAATTAATACTTGATTGGATTATTGAAACTCATGTCCATGCAGATCACTTAAGCGCTGCGCCTTATATCCAACTTCAGCTAGGTGGAAAAATTGGTGTGGGTGAAAAGATTATGCTTATTCAGGAAACCTTTGGGAAAATATTTAATGAAGGGACTGAATTTCAACGCGATGGTTCTCAATTCGATGCTCTCTTTAAAGATGGTGATACCTACATGATAGGAAATATGCAGGCTATTACCATGTTTACACCAGGACACACTCCTGCATGCATGGTTCATATAATTGGAGATTCTGCATTCGCAGGTGATACTTTATTTATGCCAGATGGGGGATCAGCCCGCGCAGATTTCCCTGGAGGAGATGCTGGGGAATTATATGATAGCATTCAGAAAGTTCTCACACTTCCAGATGAAACCCGGCTCTTTATGTGTCATGACTATGGGCCAAATGGGAGATCTATTCAGTGGGAAACAACAGTTCTAGAGCAAAAAAATAATAATATTCACGTAGGTAAAGATAAAACTAGAGATGATTTTATTAAATTTAGGACTGAACGTGATGCTCAACTAGCAATGCCAAAATTAATTATTCCTGCTTTGCAAGTAAACATGCGAGCTGGGGAAGTTCCAACTGATAATAATGGAAATAAAGTTTTAAAAGTGCCGGTTAATGGCCTTGAATAGAAAAAGCCTGCAGCAAAACTGCAGGCTTTAGAAATTGAGTAATTTTTATTTTAGTTAGGCACGCTACCTTCAATGCCTTCTACATAAAAATTCATTCCAAGTAATGTTCCATCGTCAGCTGTTTCTCCAGCAGCCAACCAAGCTGAGCCATCTTGTTTGTTAACTGGGCCTGTGAAGCTATGCGTAGATCCACTCATTAATGCTTCTTTCAAAGCTGTCGCAGACGCCTGAACATCAGCAGGAATATCATTAGAGAAATCACCAATGCCAACCATTCCCTCTTTAATACCATCCCATGTAGATGTTGATTCCCAAGTTCCATCCATTACTGCCTGTGTGCGAGCAATATAGTAAGGCGCCCAATCATCAATAATAGAAGACAAGCGAGCTGTAGGGCCAAACTGCTTCATGTCTGAGGCTTGTCCAAAAGCATACATACCTTTTTCTTCAGCTATAGTCATAGCAGCAGGTGAGTCTGTGTGTTGCATAATAATGTCTGCACCCTGTTCAATAAGAGCAGTTGCAGCATCAGCTTCTTTAGCCGGATCAAACCAAGTATATGCCCAAACAATCTTTAATTTAACATCTGGATTCACTTTTTTTGCGGCAATATAAGCAGCATTAATTCCACGGATAACTTCAGGAATTGGGAATGATGCTATATAACCAATTGTATTAGTTTTAGTCATGTGACCAGCAATATGTCCAATGACTGAACGTCCTTCATAAAAGCGCGCAGAATAAATAGCAACATTATCAGCTTGCTTGTATCCTGTAGCATGCTCAAATTTCACATTAGGAAATTTCTTTGCTACGTTTATAGTAGGATCCATATATCCAAAAGACGTTGTGAAAATTAGATCTGCGCCATCTAACGCCATTTGTGTCATTACACGTTCTGAGTCTGCACCTTCTGGAACTGACTCAACAAACATAGTTTCAACTTTATCACCAAACGCTTCTTCAACTGCCTTACGGCCTTCATTGTGCTCATATGACCAGCCGAAATCCCCAACTGGGCCTACATATACAAAACCAACTTTAGTTTTATCTTCAGCTTGGGCCATTCCACCCAATCCAACGACCAGTGCAGCACCAGCCATAAGTGTTTTTAGCAGCTTCATTTTAATCTCCTTTTTTTGCGAGGCATTAGCGCCTCAATGAATTAAACCTCTTAAGATGAGGCGTGGAAAATTTTGCCCAAAGAGGCCGGCGCATTAACAGATGCACGCGTACGATCCGCAGACATAATAACAAGAACTACGATTGTAACAAGATATGGTGCCATAGAAAGATATGAAACAGGTATGGCAAAACCATTTGCCTGTAAATTAAGCTGTAATATGGTTACTCCGCCAAACAAATAGGCACCAAGTATAAGTCTCCAAGGCTTCCAACTTGCAAAAACAACTATTGCTAGGGCAATCCATCCAGCACCTGCAGTCATACCTTCTGTCCATTGGGGCACACGTATTAATGACAAATAAGCACCACCTAAACCTGCACATGCTCCTCCAAACATTATGGCTAAAACCCTTATGCGTAGAACTTTATAGCCTAGAGCATGTGCTGCATCATGATTTTCACCAACAGCTCTTAAAATTAGCCCTGCTCTGGTAAACTTTAAAAAAATCCAAACTATTAAAACCAAAAACACACTAAAATACACCATAAGATCATGATTAAAGATAATAGGACCAATAATAGATATATCTGACATTCCAAACCATTCAAATTTTGGAGAACTTGGAGGCTTTATTCCAGAATAACTATGCCCCAATAAAGCTGCCAATCCTAAACCAAAAAGAGTTAATGCAAGCCCAGAAGCAACCTGATTCGCTAGTAAATATTGTGTAAGAATTGCAAATAGTAATGATAAAATTGCTCCAGAAATTGCAGCAATACAAAAGCCAACAAAAGGGCTGCCTGAATTAACCGCAGCTATAAAACCACAGATAGCTCCCATTATCATCATGCCTTCCACCCCAAGATTAAGAACACCAGATTTCTCAACAATTAATTCACCTGTTGCTGCTAAAAGAATTGGTGTGGCAGCAACAATTAGACTGGCAATTAAAGATACAACTGAAATATCCATTATTTAGTTATCCTTTTGCCAATTCGTATTTTAAAATTTACCAATACATCCACTGCCAACAAAAAGAATAAAAGCATCCCCTGAAAGACCTGGATTGATGCTTTAGGTAAACTAAGTTGTGATTGAATAATATCTCCACCAACATATGTCACAGCTAAAAGTAACCCTGCAAATAAAATACCAATTGGATGTAATCTTCCTAAAAAAGCAACAATAATGGCAGTAAATCCATAGCCAACTGGAAATGTGGTGGTTAATTTCCCAGCAGGTCCAGTTAATTCAAACAATCCAGCCATCCCAGCTAAAGCACCTGATAATCCCAAACAGATTGCAATCATCTTATTTGGATTTACGCCTGCAAATTTAGCAGCACGAGGAGCTTGACCAGCTAAGCGAACATTAAATCCAAAAATATGTCGAGTAATTGCAATATAAGCCATAATAACAATTCCTAGAGTTACTAAAACTCCCCAATGGATACCAGTTCCAGACCATAATTCAGGATTATGTGCTGAAGGGAAATCTTGAAAGGAACGGCTCTCTGGGAAGTTAAATCCATCAGGGTTACGCAAAGGTCCAGTAACCATTCCAACAAGAAAATTAAAAGCAACATATACTAGCATCAATGATACGAGTATTTCATTTGCATTAAATTTAATCTTCAAATACGCTGGAATCAAACCCCATAACAACCCACCAATTGAACCCATTAATATCATTAGAGGAAAAACTATAAAGCTATCCATTGGATATAATGCTAAACCAGTAGCACCACCAATCACAGCACCCATTATAAATTGTCCTTCTGCACCAATATTCCAAATACCAGCCCTAAATCCAAATGATAAACCTAATGCAATCATTATTAGAGGTGCAGCTTTTACTAAAATTTGTCCGCGATAATAGAATGCATGCTCGCCAAGCAAGGGATCCCAAAAAATCATCCGAATGGCATCAAAAGGGTTTTTCCCTAAAAAAACAAAAAGTAACCCTCCAAAAATCATAGTAGCTAAAACCGCAAGAATAGGTGTTAAGCCAATCATTATATTTGATGGGTCAGTTCGTGGTTCAAGTCGCATCATGCTATTTCAGTCCCCCCCATCATTAATCCAATTTCTTCTATTGTTATTCCCTTAGCTGGTCTTGGTTTTGATACTTTACCCTCTGAAAGCACCATAAAACTATCTGAAATTTCCATTAATTCATCTAAATCTTGACTAATAACCAATACACCAGCTCCACCTTCAGCAAGTTCAAGCAATGCCTGCCTGATAAAAGCTGCAGCAGCTGCATCCACACCCCAAGTAGGCTGATTAACAACAAAAACTCTTGGATTTTGTAAAATTTCACGCCCAATTACAAATTTTTGTAAATTTCCACCAGATAAAGATTTTGCACCATTTCGAACTGATGGTGTTCTTACATCAAATTTTTGAACAATTTTTTCCGCAAAAGCGATTGCTCCAGATTTATTTAAAAACCCTCGGCGGCCCAATTTTTGGCGCTGAAATCCAGTCAAAAGTGTATTTTCAGCTAGTGTCATTTCAGGAGCTGCAGCATGACCAAGCCGTTGTTCAGGTGCAGTCAACAGTCCAAGTAATCTGCGTTGTACAGGATTTGATTGCCCTATGAATTCATTTTCCAACTTTATAGAATTTTTATCAGTCAAAGTTTCTCCAGACAAAGCAAACATAAGCTCATCCTGTCCATTCCCAGCCACTCCTGCAACGCCCATCACTTCACCAGAACGTAGATTAAAGGATACATTTTTTAAAGAAGTTCCAAAAGGATCTAATGATTTTAATGTTAACCCATCTACTTCTAATACTGGCATGCCAAAATTTGCTTTTGATTTCTTTGGTGATTTAAGTTTTGAACCAACCATCATCTCAGCCATGCTTTTAGCTGTTTCATTTTTAGGTACACATGTGCCAATAACCTTGCCACGTCTTAATATTGTTGCACGCTCACACAATACCTTAATTTCTTCTAATTTATGTGAAATATATAAGATTGATGTACCCTCATCTCTAAGACGGCGTAGCGTTAAAAACAAAGTCTCTACCTCTTGTGGCGTGAGAACAGATGTTGGTTCATCCATAATCAAAAGTTTTGGATCTTGTAGTAAACACCGAATTATTTCTACACGTTGGCGCTCACCAACTGAAAGGTCTCCTACCAATCTTTTCGGATCTAAACTTAATCCATACTTAGATGAAACTTTTCTAATTTTATCAGATAGTATAATTAAACTTGGTGGGTTTTCCATTCCTAAAGCAATATTTTCAGTTACGCTTAGAGCTTCAAAGAGCGAAAAATGCTGGAATACCATTGCAATACCTGCAAGCCTTGCGGTCCGCGGTTCAGTAGGAGTAAATCCCTTACCTTCCAACCTCATCATTCCAAAGTCGGGCTGAACTAAACCATAAATCATTTTTACTAATGTTGATTTACCTGCACCATTTTCACCCAACAAAGCATGAATTTCACCTTTATCAACTTCAAAACTTATATCATCATTTGCAATAACACCGGGGTATGCCTTTGTGAGGTTATCTAGCCTAATAAGTGTCATATATATTTCCCCAAGAAGTCTTTATTTTAGATACTATTACCAAAATTTAATATTTAAAATAAGTATATATTATATATACCTTAGCTCAGCTTGATATTACTGAAAAGTATTCATTTTAAACAAAAAAGCCCCCGTTAACACGGAGGCTTTCATTCTTGCTTTTTAAAAAATTAATCTTCTTCAGGTAATACCAAGTTTAAAACTACTGCTAAAATTGCTGTAGGAGCAACTGCTGATGTTGCTAATGTTTTCCAAATACCTGGTAGATATTGAACTGCTGATGGAACTAAATTCAATCCAAGACCAACAGCCAATGAAACAGAGATAATAATCATATTTCTTCGAGACATTTTTACTGATGCAAGCATATTCATACCTGCTGCAGCCACCATGCCAAACATTACAATTACACCGCCGCCAAGCACTGGCAGAGGCATTGATGCAATCAAGGCTCCTACTTTTGGTATTAAGCCACAAACGATCATAATAATACCAGCAATTGTCACAACATGGCGTGACATTATACCAGTCATACCAACTATCCCTACATTCTGACTGAACGATGTGTTTGGTAAGCCACCAAATACAGCAGCTACTGCGGAACCAAGTCCATCAGCATATGTTGCACCTGAAATTTCTTCATCTGTTGCATCTCTACCAGCACCTGCTTTTGCAGTTGCAGATGTGTCACCAACAGTTTCAATTGCAGAAACGATCGACACTAGAGTTACACCAAATACGGCAGCTAAGCTAAATTCAAAGCCGTATGGGAATACAGTTGGAATTTGGAAAAATCCTGCTTTCGCAACAGCACCAAAATTTACCATACCCTGAGCCCATGCAACTGCATAACCTGCAACAAGACCAATTAGAATTGCTGCACTTGATACTAAACCTCTACCTATAAACTTACAAACTAAAGCAACCACAACAACAGTCAGAGCTGCAAACCAATGCATCAATGAACCAAAGCTATCTGCTTCCATTTGAAAATTAGCTGCACCGCCTGCGGCATATTTAATTGCAACAGGAATTAGATATAAACCAATTGCTAATATTACCAAGCCAGTTACCAATGGTGGAAACATAAAGCGAAGATGCTTAATAAATCCACCAAGGAAAAAGTGAATTATACCAGCTATTAAACATGATGTTAAAGTCACGCCTAAACCTTGAGTTGCTGCGATACCTGCAAGAACACCAACAAATGCAAAGCTTGTTCCCTGCATGATTGGAAGTCGTGCACCTATTGGACCAAATCCAACAGTTTGAAATAGTGTGGCTACCCCAGCAAACAACATTGCCATTTGAATAAGGTAGACTTGCTCAGTACCACCAAACGCAAGGCCAGCGGCGCCTGCTACAATTACAGATGGTGTTACATTCGAAGCAAACATTGCTAATACATGTTGAATGCCTAATGGAATTGCCTGCCCCATTGGCGGTGTGACGTTTGGATCTCTCATTTCTTCTGGAGTTCCTGTTATAGAATCTGTCATTTTCTTCCCCTATTTCTTGCACCTGGAAAAGGTACGTTATGTTGTGATTGCCCACAAACTATCTAAGGGATGGCAGAAAAAAACATAAAATCAAGAAAAATCTTATAAACTGTATTCATTATCAAATTTTTCAATATAAACTTTAAAAATAAGATAAAACCAAAAATTTAGTGAATATTATTCATTATTGATTTAAAAATTATTCATTATAATAAAAAAAATTATATTTTTTCTCTTAACATATTAATTTAACAGAGAAATTTATTATAGAAACTATAACATATTTAGAAAATCATAGTTTCTTAATTATATAAAAGATATAACGATTAAATAGCATATTGAATATTTAAGTTACCAAAAAAAAATAGCTTTTTCAAAAAAATAGAATCATTCGAAGCGTAATGTGTTAGACTTATTAGAGAAAATTGCCCTAATATCAGTTCATCAATCTTTTTACCCTTTTATTAACCCGCTCTACTATCATACCCTCTTCTTGATTGACCAGCTTACCATCTGAGACAACACGCTGACCCTCAACAAGTAGATCTCTAACATTAAATGGCCCATTCAAAACAAGTGCTGCAACTGGATCCCATGCTCCTGCAGCCGCAAGGCCAGTAATATCCCAAATTGCAATATCTGCGCGTTTACCTACCTCAATTGACCCTAAATCAGAACGGTTTAAAACAGAAGCGCCACCAAGTGTTGCAACTTCCAAAGCCTCTCTCGCTCGCATAGAATTTGCGCCATTCTTTACTCTTTGTAATAATAGTAATTGTCTTGCCTCTGATAATAAATGTCCAGAATCACTTGACGCTGAACCATCAACGCCCAAACCAACTTTCACTCCTGAATCTCTCATTTCACGTATAGGGGCAATTCCTGATCCAAGCCTACAGTTTGAACATGGGCAATGTGCTACTCCTGTCTTGGTGCGGGCAAATAAATTAATTTCTTCTGTATTTAACTTTACACAGTGCGCATGCCAGACATGATTTCCTGTCCACCCAAGTCGCTCAGCATATTCTCCAGGCCTGCAACCAAATTTTTCTAATGAATATGCGATGTCTTCATCATTCTCAGCAAGGTGAGTATGCAACATAACATTTTTATCTAATGCCATTACAGCAGTATCTCGCATTAATCCTTCTGAAACAGTGAAAGGTGAACATGGCGCCAATCCAACTTGCACCATCGCATTATTAGATGGATCATGTAATTCGCTTATAACTCTTTCAAAATCTTTTAAAATTTCAGATTCTTTTTCAACCAAACTGTCAGGTGGAAGTCCGCCATTACTTTCTCCAACTGACATTGCTCCACGAGTAGCATGAAATCTTATACCAATTGATTTAGCTCCATTTATGGCATGCTCCATTTCAACATCATTAGGAAATATATACTGATGATCTGAACTTAAAGAGCACCCAGATAAAGCTAATTCAGCCAGTCCTGATTGAGCAGAGACATACATATCCTCACCCTCCATCCGTTGAAAAATTGGGTAGAGCGTTTTTAACCAACCAAACAGCAAAGCATCTTGCCCAGCAGGCACTCCTCGGACCAAAGATTGAAATAAATGGTGATGAGTGTTTATTAAACCTGGAGTGACAACGCATCCATTTGCATCAATTACTTCATCAGCTGATGTTAAATTATTACCAACCCCTAATATAGAACCATTTTCAATTAAGATGTTGGTACCCTTTAGCTCTGTCCGCTTTGCATCCATTGTAACTATAACATCAGCATTTTTTATTAAGGTCGTTGTTTTTTTCATTGCAGAACCCTTAGCCCAAACGGACAAATTAGTTTAATTAAATAATAATATAATTTAACAATTGTATTGAAATGGAAATACTTATTAAATTTAAATATTTCCATTTTTTCTAATTCATAACCTAAGGTTCACCTCGAACAGCGCCTTGAGAAGCATTAGTCACTAAAGATGCATAAGCCCGCAATGCACGACTAACTTTACGCTTTCTTTCTTCTACTGGTGCCCAAGCATCTTCGCCTTTAGCAATCATTTTATCTCTTCTATCGTTTAGCTCTTTATCAGATAGAGAAACATTAATTGAGCGGTTGGGAATATCAATTTCAATGATATCGCCTTCTTTTATTAATCCAATATTACCACCTTCTGCTGCTTCAGGAGAAACATGGCCAATTGATAAACCAGATGTACCTCCTGAAAAGCGGCCATCTGTTATCAAGGCACAAGCCTTACCTAAACGCATAGATTTCAAATAGGATGTTGGATAAAGCATTTCCTGCATGCCAGGTCCACCTTTTGGGCCTTCATATCTAATGACAACAACGTCACCTGCTACTACTTCTTTATTCAAAATACGATTAACTGCAGTATCCTGACTTTCACAAACAACTGCTCGCCCACTAAACTTTAGTATGCTATCATCAACACCAGCTGTTTTTACAACACAACCTTCTTGAGCAATGTTTCCAAATAATACAGCAAGACCACCATCAGTACTAAATGCATTATCTTTACTTCTTATGACACCATTTACTCGGTCTAAATCTAGTTCGTTATATTCACGTGATTGACTAAATGCTTGAGTAGTCCGAACTCCTCCTGGCGCAGCTAAGAATAAATCATGTGCCGCTTTATTATTTGTTATGGCAACATCCCAATTGTTAATTGCTTGAGCCATTGTAGGGCTATGAATTGCAGAGACAGATGTATCCAATAAACCACACCGATCAAGTTCACCAAGTAATGCAAAAATTCCTCCTGCACGATGCACATCTTCCATATGAACATTTGCTATTGCTGGAGCAACTTTACATAAACATGGTGTAGATCTTGATAAACGATCAATATCATCAACCGTAAAGTCAACTTCTGCTTCTTTTGCCATAGCTAATAAGTGTAATATAGTATTAGTAGATCCACCCATGGTTATATCCACTATCATAGCATTTTCAAAAGCTGCTTTCGTAGCAATACCGCGCGCTGTAAGGTCTTTTTCACCACCTTCATAGTGACGCTTAGTAAGATCTACAATCAACCTGCCAGCTTCGCGAAATAATGCTTCACGTTTTGAATGTGTTGCTAATGTTGACCCATTACCAGGCAATGCCAATCCTAAAGCTTCAGCAAGACAATTCATAGAATTAGCTGTAAACATACCCGAACAAGAACCACATGTTGGGCAAGCAGCTTCCTCTATTGCTTTAACATTAGCGTCAGACATATCTGGATTTGCAGCTTCAATCATTGCATCAACGAGGTCAACTTTTCGCAATTCACCATCTATATCGACTTTACCAGCCTCCATAGGGCCACCAGAAACAAATACAACAGGTATATCTAACCTTAAAGCAGCCATCAGCATACCAGGTGTAATTTTATCACAATTTGAAATACAAACCATTGCATCTGCACAATGCGCGTTTACCATATATTCAACACTATCAGCAATAATTTCACGACTAGGCAAAGAATAAAGCATTCCATCATGGCCCATTGCAATACCATCATCTACCGCAATGGTATTAAATTCCTTGGCAACCCCACCATTTGCCTCAATTTCACCCGCAACAAGCTGGCCTAAATCTTTTAAATGAACATGTCCTGGAACGAACTGTGTAAATGAGTTTACAACCGCAATAATTGGTTTACCAAAATCTTCATCTGTCATACCAGTTGCTCGCCAAAGCCCGCGAGCTCCAGCCATATTACGACCATGTGTTGTTGTCCTAGAACGATATGGGATCATTATTTTATCCTGTATAAAAGTTATGGATGTAGTTTTGCCAAAAATATGAATTAAATGCTACTAGATTCTATAATTTATAATCATAATCTTGTTGTATTAGTACTTTGGGCAATCATTAGTTGATAATATATACAATAATGAATTAAAGATAAAAAAAAATACCTTTCACAACAATCTTTTAGGAAACAAAATGTCAGAAAATATTAAATTGGAATCACTCTTAAATGACCCAAGCCTTGTAGCAAAAAAAGCATACGTTGCAGGCGAATGGATAAATGCACAAAACGGCAAAACATTTGATGTTATTAATCCTGCTACAGGGGAAATAATTGCTAGTTTACCAGATTTAGATGTTTCAGACGCAAAACATGCAATTGATTCGGCTGCGTTGGCGCAGAAGAAATGGGCTCAATATACAGGCAAAGAACGTGCCGCTATTTTGCGTGAAATGTATAACTTAATGACACTTCATGCTAATGACTTAGGAATTATATTAACTGCTGAGATGGGAAAACCATTAGCAGAAGGAACTGGCGAAATTGCTTATGCAGCAAGTTTTTTTGAGTGGTTTGGAGAGGAAGCAAAACGAATATATGGAGAAACAATACCTGGTCACATGCGAGATAAGCGCATAACAGTTCTCAAAGAACCCATTGGAGTTGTAACATCAATAACCCCTTGGAACTTTCCTTCAGCAATGATTACAAGAAAATTAGCTCCTGCATTGGCAGCTGGATGTTCATTTGTTGGAAGACCAGCAACCGAGACACCTCTTTCAGCTTTAGCTATTGCAATTATAGCTGAAAGAGCTGGACTACCAAAAGGTCTATTATCAATTCTAACATCATCAAAATCTCATGAAATTGGATTAGAGTTTTGTACAAATAATAAAGTTCGAAAGTTAACTTTTACAGGGTCAACTCAAGTAGGAAGAATTTTAATGCGTCAATGTTCTGACCAAATTATGAAACTTTCCCTAGAACTAGGAGGCAATGCTCCTTTTATTGTTTTTGATGATGCAAATTTAGATGATGCTGTTGATGGAGCAATTATTTCGAAATTCCGTAATAATGGTCAAACATGTGTTTGTGCAAATCGTATCTATGTTCAAGCAGGTGTATATGATGCTTTTGCTAAAAAATTAATTGACCGTGTCAAATTAATGACTGTTGGAAATGGCATGGTCCCAGGAACAATTAATGGACCACTTATTGATATGGCTGCTGTTGAAAAAGTAGAAGAACATATTGCTGATGCAGTGACCAAAGGTGCTACAATCGAAACAGGCGGCAGTCGTCATGAATTAGGTGGAACATTTTTTGAACCAACAGTTATTACCGGTGCAAAATCAAATATGTTGATGACTGAAGAAGAGACATTTGGACCATTAGCTCCATTATTTAAATTTGAAAATGAGGAAGACGTTATAGCCGCTGCCAACGATACAATTTATGGTTTAGCATGTTATTTCTATGCCAATGATTTAAGTAGAGTAACCCGTGTTCAAGAGAGTCTAGAATACGGAATTGTTGGCGTAAACACTGGAATAATTTCAACTGAAGTTGCACCCTTTGGTGGTGTGAAACAGTCAGGATTAGGTAGAGAAGGCTCCCATCATGGGATTCAAGATTTCTTAGAGATGAAATACATCTGTACCTCTGTAAAATAATTGTTCATAAACGACGCCACCCGTGGAGGAATGGATGGCGTCATAACCCAAAGTTTGAATAAACACATCGTTTTGGGAACAATGCTCTCACTAGAAAAGGGAAAGAACTAGCTTAGAGCTTTGTATACTTTAAAGCCCTATATTAATCAGCTTTTGAGCTTAATTTTTCTTTTATAGATTTTCCGTTGATTGTTGCTGAATTTGAGATTTCAATTTTTCTAGGCTTCAGCGCCTCAGGAACCTCTCGCAAAAGATCGATGTGGAGTAATCCATCTCGTGTTTCTGCTCCTATTGGCCGAACATGATCAGCTAATTGAAACCGTTTTTCAAATGCTCTTTGAGCAATTCCACGATGCAAATAGGTTACTTGATCATTAGAAATTTCAGCTTTTTTTGCAGCAATAACAAGTTGCCCCTCCCTCATTTCAACATTGAGCTCATCTTCACTAAAGCCTGAAACAGCTAATATAATACGATATTTATTTTCGCCGGCTTTTTCAATATTATAGGGTGGGTAAGTATTTGTTCCAGTGTCTGCTGTGAGAGCTACATCTAACATACTTGTTAAACGATCAAAGCCAACTGTTGAACGGTATAATGGTGTAAAATCATAATTACGCATGTGCATATCCTTTTCTAAGCGATACGTTATATCGGCCTTCCTTATGGACAGACCAGGTTAGTTTTGGACCCCATTTGGGCATCCGTTTTATAATATACAGCAAGTTATTTTACTTTGGCAAGTAATTTTTAAATTTTTTTACAATGCCTGAACAAAAAATTTATCAATGTATTAAATTTTCTTTAAAAAATTTAATTTCAAGAGGGCTATTTAGCTCAAAAATTTGACTAATTAATTCATCTAATGGTTTCTCAAGCGAAACACCCAATGAAACATCAATATCATCTAATTCTGCTTTAGCAGATACAATTGACGCTATTTTAAATTGACCATCTTCCCAAACAAATATAGGTGCACCAGATGCCCCAAAATCAACTGAACAACTAGTAACAATTATTTTATTCCTATGCTCCAATACATTGCATTCTTTTTTTGTAATAGTTGCTTCAGAGGGGCTTTCAACATAGGAGACAATATTGATATTTTTCTTTTTTATTGGCAATTTATGTAAATAATAAGGTTTGATTCCATTTGCATTCATAGGCATGGAAAGTTCTATTATTGCTAAGTCTGATGAGACAATATCATCACTTAAAACACTCGAAGTTTTATATCTTTTGTGAATAAAAACACGTTTTGCTTGACCATAAGCAGAAGCACCATCGTCGTTCCATCCTGCCGAAAATTGTATCCTATTGGGAGTATGAGCAATTCCAGTATTTTCATTTACAACACAATGCGCAGCGGTAAGAATATATGTATCTGAAATTAATACTCCAGAACATATCCTGTGATTACCCCCAATAATATTAACACGGCCAACACCCGACCAAGCTTGCTTTTGTTCTTTGGTCAAGTATTTATTTGTAATACCTTCAGCCATGACACTGAAACTAAGAAATATAAATATAATCGAAAAAATAAACTTCATTTTTACCCTCTAAGGGTACTTTAAGCATGAAACTAACTATGTCCAAATAGAAAAATCAGAAATATTATCCAAATATTAAAAAATCTTGCTTATAATAATTTAGAAGGCTTTGGCCCTCCAGTAGCCCAATCTAAAAGTTCTGCAGTATGAACTACAGGAACTCCAATTGCAGATCCGATTTGTATCATACAGCCAATGTTTCCAGCACTTATCACATCAGGTTTGGTTGCCTCTAAAGTTTCAACTTTACGTGTTTTAAGTTTTTTAGATATTTCTGGTTGCAGTAAATTATAAGTTCCAGCTGAACCACAGCAAAGATGACTATCTTTAGGCTCCACAACCGTAAACCCAGCGTTCTTCAATAATGTTTTTGGATGTGTTTTTATTTGTTGCCCATGCTGAAGAGAACAAGCAGCGTGATAAGCAACCCGCATCTCAGGGATTGATGCATTTTTTAAACCAAGATCTATCATTATTTCTGATATATCTTTTGCTAAAGATCCAACTATTTTAGCATCGTTTTCTAATGGATCTCCAGCAAACATGTTGCCATAATCTTTAACAGTTGTTCCACAACCACTAGTATTAATTACAATTGCATCTAGACCATCACCGTTTAATTCAGCTATCCAGGCACGGATATTTTTTGCAGCTGATATATGGCTTTGTTTTGCCTTGCCCATATGATGCGTAAGCGCACCACAACAACCTGCACCTTCAGCAACAACCACCTCACATCCATGCCGCCGAAGTAATCTTATAGTTGCATCATTAATATCCGTATCTAAAGCTTTTTGAGCACATCCTGTCATCAAAGCCACGCGCTTAACACGAACACCTTCCGCAGGAAAAACTTGAGGTTTATCATTTAAACTTGGAACAGGTATCTTTTTTGGAGCAAAATCAACCATATTTCTAATCTTTGAAGGCATCAAAGGTGATAGAGGTTTTACTAACCTAGCAGATTTCATAGCAAACCGGAATCTCTTATCATAAGGTAAAATTTGAGCTAAAGTTGCTCGCATTATTCTATCAAAAATTGGTCTCTTATAGTTATCTTCAATATACTCTCGTGCGTGATCTACCAAATGCATATAGTTCACACCAGATGGGCAAGTTGTCATACATGCCAAGCAAGAAAGACATCTATCAACATGCTTTACTACTTTTTCATCAGGCTTACGTTGGTTTTCCAACATATCCTTAATAAGATATATACGCCCACGTGGGCTATCCAATTCATCTCCTAGTATTTGGTATGTCGGACAGGTTGCTGTACAAAAGCCACAATGAACACAATTTCGCAAAACTGCATTAGAACGAGCAATTTTTGGCTCTTCCAATTGAGCTTTTGAAAAATTAGTTTGCATTATCCCATAATCCCAACATTTAAGATTTTCCGAGGGTCAAATTTGTTTCTTAAACCCTCTTCAATTTCTGTTATCAAATTATTTTTTAATGGCATTACTTTTGCTCCACCACCATTACCACGTACCAAAGTTATGTGGCCTTGCATTCCAAAGAGATGATCACGTATATTTATATTATCTGGAACTGAGAGGTATATTAGTCCTCCCCCCCAATCATAAAGTGCTTCGGCTTTTATCCCTGATTTTAGTAAAGTATCCATTATTTTCGGACCAGATGTTGGCTTCACTGATAGACGCCAAATAGATGTTTCAGTCTTTGAAAAAGTTAAAACATTACCTATAGAATTCCATAATTCTTTATTTTTTTTTGTATCGGTCACAACACTAATCTCATATTTTGAAAATAATTTTTTTAGTGTCTCAGTTCGATAAGATATAGAGCCTGTAAAGCCTTCAATTCGAATTAAAGTTTCATTATTAAAGTGAGCTGCGCCACTAACATCATTAGGAGAGCCTAATGCTTTACATAATGCTGCAACTCCCTCTTCATCATTCAAACCATGTAAAATTATCGTTGCTGTTGCCTCAGGTTTTGGTAATAATTTAAATGATAGTTCTGTCATAACACCTAGTGTACCATAACTGCCTGCCATTAACTTTACTAAATCATATCCAGTAACATTTTTCATTACTCGACCACCATTTTTAATGATCGCTCCCATTCCATCTACAAACCTTACACCTATTAAACTATCTCGACATGCCCCAGTTTGAATGCGCCTTGAGCCAGAGATATTACAGGCCACAACACCACCTATAGTACTATAACCACTAGACCCCAACAAATCACAGTGGTCCATTGGCTCAAAGGGTAGCTGTTGATTGACTTCATCAAGTGATTTTTTAACCACAGCCAGCGGGGTTCCAGAGCGCACAACTAAAGTAAGTGCAGCAGGTTCTAATAATGTAATTCCCGTTAATTTAGAGGTAGATATATTTTTTTTACTTTGAACATTATTACCTAAATTTTGACGCGTACCACCACCAATAATTCTAATAGGTTCAGAAGAATCTAATAGAAGTTCAGAAAGCTCCACTTCAGAGCTAGGGGAAATCATGCAGCTCGCCGATCCTGAGTGGAAATTAAAGGAAATACTTTTGCTCCATTTAATAGCCATTTTGGATCAAAGACGTCTTTTACCTTTAATTGAGCTTCAATATCTTGTTCGCTATATTGGTCAAACATTAGATCACGCTTCTCAACCCCAACTCCATGCTCCCCAGTCAAGCAACCACCCACTTCAACACACAACCTTAAAATTTCTGCACCCATCTTCTCACAATTCTCAAGATCTCCAGGTTTATTTGCATCAAAAAGTATCAAAGGATGCATGTTTCCATCACCAGCGTGAAAAACATTTCCAACCCTTAGCCCATATTCATCACTTATTTCACCAATCCGCTTAAGAACGTAAGGTAATTCAGATACTGGGATTGTTCCATCCAAGCACATGTAATCACTTATTTGTCCAATTGCTCCAAATGCTGATTTGCGTCCAAGCCAAATTTTAGCACTTTCTTCTTCTGACTTACTCTCACGTAATTCGATTGGATTGTGCTTTTGTGCAATAGCTATAATTTTTGTCAATTGCTCTTCAATTTCAAGCTCTGATCCTTCAACTTCAACTATTAGAAGAGCTTCTGCATCTGGATAACCTGCATTAGAAAAATTTTCACTAGTCTCAATACATAAACGGTCCATAAACTCCATGGCTACAGGAAGAACACCTGACTTAATAATATCAGCCACACATGCTCCAGCCACTTCATTTTCATCAAAAGCAATTAGAACAGGTCTTGCTCCTACCGGCTTACTTAAAATGCGAAGTGTAGCCTCAGTTACAACACCCAATTGACCTTCAGAACCACAAATTAGCCCCAATAGGTCAAGGCCTGGAGAGTCTAAGTGGCCTCCACCAATCTCAACGATTTCACCATCCATCATCACCATGGTTACACCCATCAAATTATTTGTAGTAACACCATATTTTAAGCAATGTGCACCTCCAGAATTCATTCCAATATTTCCTGCAATTGCACAAGCAAGTTGGCTACTCGGGTCTGGAGCATAAAAGAACCCATCTTCCTCAACAGCTCCTGAGACCGAAAGGTTTGTTCGGCCAGATTGAACCCGAATTAATCGATTATCATAGTCAGTCTCAAGAACGTCATTTAGTTTTGCTACTCCTAAGATAACACAATCCGCCGTTGGCATAGCTCCACCCGCAAGTGATGTTCCAGATCCTCGTGGTACTACAGGAACACCTTCCTCATGGCATATTCTGAGGATATCAGATACTTGTTTAGTAGTTTCCGGAAGAACCGCTATCATAGGTAAGCACCGATATGCTGTTAATGCATCACACTCATATGCTCGCGTTTCATTCTCTTCAGATATAACTGATTCAATTGGCAAAACTTTAGCTAAACGTCGTACTATGTGTGCTTTTTTATTTAATACAGCGGCACTAGGTGTTGGCATATCCATTTTAAGTATCCTTTCGTTATTGGTAAAATAATATTACCAATTATAAAAAGCAAGTGATTTCTAAAAATTACATTTAATAGTAGTATAATTACGATACTTAATAACAATCTAGATTTATTAATGAAATAATTTATCTATACTAATAAAACTTTACACAGTCCTAATATAAATATTTATATAAAATATATACTAACGAAAAATTAAATGAAAAAAACAATTAAGAAAAAAAATTCAGACAGCATAGTTCAAGCAGCTATGTCTGCATCGAAAAAAGGCCCCCCACCTGTACACCTCTGGAACCCACCATTTTGTGGAGACTTAGATATGCGGATCGCACGAGATGGAACTTGGTTTTATTTGGGAACACCAATTGGCAGAGCACCCTTAGTAAAACTATTTTCTTCTATTATTAGAAAGGATGGGGATGATTACTTTCTAGTAACCCCTATAGAAAAAGTTGGAATTATTGTTGATGATGCGCCATTTGTCGCCGTTGATTTTGATGTTGAAAATATAGGATTAAACCAAATAATTAATTTTCGCACTCACGTAGGTGACGAGGCAATCGCTAGAAAAGATAATCCTATTAGAGTTGTTCGTGATAAAGAAACAGGCGAGCCTAGTCCATATATTTTAATTAGAAAAAATTTAGAAGCATTAATAGACCGTAAAAGTTTTTACAGGCTCATTGAACTGGGCTCTATCCAAGATTTTGAAGGAACTAATTGGTTTGGAATACGCTCAAGTGAAATATTTTTTCCAATTATTCCAGAAGCTGAATTAAATTAAAAAGTTATAATTTTTATTAATATCTAAGATAAATTACATCCCAGATATTAATAAAGTGCTATTAACTAGCTTTTGTCCAAGGGCCAAAATCTTTACCAGCCTCAACAATTTCATACATTACACATGGTTCGTCACCAACAACCCAACCGTCATGCCCAGGGGCGAAATAATAAGCATCTCCAGGCCCAACTTCAATTTTTGAACCATCATCATGTGAGCAACCTAGGCGACCTGAAATAACAACACCGACATGGCCTGCCTGACAACTATGTCCACCAACGGTTGGCTTAATACATTCTGACCATACCCAACCTGGTTGAAGAACTAATTTTGATGCATTAATATTTCCTAATTTTACAATATCCACCCTTGCTTTTGGTGGCATCTTCACTTCATCAGCATCATCAAAGTTTTTTGAATATAAATTCGACATTTTTTTCTCCCTAAATTAATTAAGGTGTTAAATATCTAAGGCTTTTGTCAAATACAGCTTTAAATAAAACAATCTCAATAAAATCTTTCCCCATATCGAAAAGATATAAACTAACAATTATGGTAAATAAAAAAAATTGTCATACAAGAGTTAAATAATATTAAAATTTATTTTTGAATTAATGCGCATCTGCCCAATTGTCACCAAAACCAGCATCAACAACTAATGGAACATCAAGTTTAACAACTGGCTCACTTGCTTTTTCCATTATATTTCTTACAACTTCTGTAGTTTCATTTAGAGCATCTTTGTTAACTTCAAATATCAATTCATCGTGCACCTGAAGCAACATTTTAGCTGGTAAATGTGCAATAGCATTAGGCATTCGCACCATTGCACGCCGAATAACATCTGCTGCAGTTCCTTGAATTGGTGCATTTATAGCTGCTCGCTTTGCAAAACCTGCTTGAGGTCCTTTTGCATTAATTTCACTAGTATGAACTTTTCTACCAAATAAGGTTTTAACATATCCATTTTCTTTGGCAAAACTAACAGTTTCATCCATATAAGCTCTAATCCCTGGAAACCTTTCAAAATATGTATCGATAAACGATTGTGCTTCTTTTCTGGGTATACGCAGATTTCTAGCAAGCCCAAACCCACTTATACCATAAATAACACCAAAATTTATTGCCTTTGCTTGGCGCCTGACCATTGGATCCATATTCTCCAATGGGACATTAAACATTTGCGATGCCGTAAGTGCATGAATATCTTGGCCTTCATGAAACGCTTGTTTAAGAGTATCAATTTTTGCAATATGTGCCAAAATACGAAGTTCAATTTGGCTATAATCAAGGGAAAGCAAGACATTGCCTTCTTCAGCAATAAAAGCTTCACGAATTTTTCTACCCGCTTCAGATCGAATTGGTATATTTTGTAAATTTGGATCAGTTGAAGACAGGCGCCCAGTTGATGCACCTGAAATTATATATGATGTGTGTACTCGCCCAGTATTTGAATTAATATGACCTTGTAAAGCATCTGTATAAGTACTCTTTAATTTGGACATTTGGCGCCAATCAAGCACTTTAACAGGTAGCTCGTGACCTTCTGATGCCAAATCCTCTAAAACATCTACGCCAGTACCATACGCACCTGTTTTACCTTTTTTTCCACCTGGTAATTCTAATTTATCAAATAATATTTCACCTAATTGCTTTGGTGATCCAACATTGAAAGATTGACCTGCTAGATTATATATTTCTGCTTCAAGTCCAGACATTGATTGTGCAAAGTTATTAGACATTCGGCTTAATGTATTTCGATCAACCTTAATGCCATTCATTTCCATTTTAGCCAATACAGGTATAAGAGGTCTTTCCAATGTTTCGTACACTTTAGTCACATTGCTCTCATGCAACATTGGCTTGAATAGTTTCCAAAGTCGAAGCGTAATATCAGCATCTTCAGCAGCGTACTTTACTGCATCACTGATAGATACTTTATCAAATGTAATTGCAGATTTTCCTGAACCCAACAAAGTTTTTATGCTTATAGGTTTGTGATCCAAATATCTCTCTGAAAGGTAATCCATACCATGATTATGCTTGCCGCCATTTATAGCATACGAAAGTAACATAGTATCATCTACAGGTGCTAAACTAACATCGTATCTTGCAAAGATTTTTGTGTCATATTTAATATTTTGACCAATTTTTAAAATTGAAGAGTCTTCTAAAACAGGACGCAAAATTGTTAATGCTTCTTCGAGTTTAATTTGGCCCTCACAAAGTGATGCTCCACCAAATAAATCGTCTTCACCATTTGTATGACCAAGTGGGATATAACAGGCTTCACCAACTTCTACAGACAAACAGATACCAACTAAATCAACAATCATGTCATTTAAACCAGTAGTCTCTGTATCTACAGCTACATAGCCACGTTGATATATTTTTTCAATCCAACGGTTTAACCCATTAATATCATTAATTAACTCATATTTATCTGAAGTTATAGGAATATATTCTGCATCAATAATTTGATTTTTATTTATGTTTTTGTCTACCAATATTATTTCAGGAGCATTTACACCAAGCTTATTTGCTATTCGTGCAGACATGGTTCGGAATTCCATTTCAGAAAGGAATTTTAATACAACTTCAGGATCAGGAGCTTGAACTTCAAAATCGTCTAAAAGACAATCCATTTCCATATCCGTTTTAAGCGTAACTAATTCACGACTTGTCCGAATTTGATCTGCATTTTCAATTAATGTCTC
>Ga0209119_1000774_pt1 | contig 32677 bp, 26 predicted proteins | sample COG_03_FD_184747 | JGI IMG/M metagenome (GOLD analysis project Ga0209119, IMG submission 184747) | Pelagic Microbial community sample from North Sea - COGITO 998_met_03 (SPAdes) (version 2) | ecosystem: Environmental > Aquatic > Marine > Neritic zone/Coastal water | place: Helgoland, sampling...
CCCATCCCCGTCAAGGGTGGTAACGCCCGCGCGGCGGCCATCTCTTCCTGCAGGACTCGGTTTTCCTCGTAACTCAGACCCGCCGCGCCATATTCCGCAGGCCAGGTGGGAGTCGTCAAACCACGGGCCGCCATGGCCTGCAACCATTGATTAGCGTCAGCAGTGTCATACACTTCGTGGGCGTCCTCGAAGTGAAAGGTTCGATTTTTCATGCTCGCCGGGCAGTGCTCGGCAATATAACTGCGAACATCTTCGCGAAAGGTGTCGAGGCTCATGGTGTGATCTCCCTTAAATGACTGAAATACAATCTGTGGCCAATAGAGTAGCACGACAGGTACCCCGCAGATAAAGCCCGATGACTAAGTTTTTTGCAAACCCCGGCGCTCAACCTAATCCAGGACTTTTGACTCGTAATGCGTCCCGCTGAGGGTTTGAGGCTTTACACCAGCGACCCAGTCTGGCACTTTAGCCAGACTTCGATCCAGCACCCTCAATTCGCTCACTGGCGGTGCCCGGAATGCCCAATCACTGATAAGGATACCGATATGAAAATCGCAGTCGTCACTGGCACCAGCACCGGTATTGGCTTTGAAACCAGCCTGCACCTGGCCCGCAATGGCTATTCTGTATTTGCCGGCATGCGCAACACAGCCAAGGCACAACCACTGATTGATGCCGCCCAAGCCGAGTCCTTGCCTGTGCAAGTGCTGCAGATGGACGTGACCGACGCGGACTCTCTGCAGACCGCTTTCGCCACCATCCATGCCCAAGGCGATGTCTCTTTGTTGGTGAATAATGCCGGTATCGGTGGTGCGACCCCGCTGGAATTGACGCCGGAAGTAGAGCATCGCCAAATTTTTGAGACTAACTACTTTGGCACCATCAACTGTATTCAGGCGGTTCTGCCGTCCATGCGCAAGAATGGCACTGGCGATATCGTCAATATTTCCTCAATCGTGGGCATTCTTGCCACACCGAACCAGATTGCTTACTCGGCATCTAAGTATGCGGTGGAAGGTGCCTCTGAGGCGCTCGCCCATGAAGTCTATCGGTTTGGCGTACGGGTTTACTGCGTCGAGCCAGGCGTGGTCGCCACCAGCATTTTCGATAACTCAGCCGACGCGACACGCTATGACAAAACATCGCCCTATCAGCCCATCATGCGGCGCAATGGTAAAATGTACGCCACCGGTTTCAAGGCACCAGCAGCGCCGCAACAGGTCGCCGACGCCATTCTGACTGCCGTCACTCAGCCTACCTATCAATTTCGCTGGCCGGTCGGCGTCGATGCCGATGGTATTTGTACCGGTCGAGAAAAAATTACTGACGAGGACTGGATCAAGATGGGTGATGACCTGAGCGACACCGAGTACAACGACCGCTTCAAGCAGTATTTCAATATCCAACTCTAGCGGCAACGCCAGATTTCATGACAAGGATGGGCGTGCCACCTGGCTCAACTATCCTTAACCCCTTTTTTAACCCAGCACTTAACAGGAAGTTCTATGTCAACCCAAGCCCCTTTTGACGTCGTGATTTACGGTGCCTCCGGTTTTACCGGACGCCTGGTCGCTGAATATATGTCCCAACAGTATGACCGCTCAGTGAACTGGGCGATGGCCGGCCGCAGCGCCCCCAAACTCGCGGCTGTGCGCGATGAAATTGGTGCCGCAAAAGACACGCCACTGGTGGTGGCTGATGCCAGCGATCCTGCGTCGGTGCGCGCCATGGTCGCCAATGCTCGATGTATCATCACCACCGTGGGGCCCTATCAACTCTACGGCTCAGACCTTGTCGCCGCTTGTGCTGAATTGGGTACCGATTATGTCGACCTGTCAGGCGAACCCGCCTGGATGCATGAAATGATCACCAAGCATCACGACGCCGCAGTGCAATCCGGCGCTCGCATCGTCCATAGCTGTGGCTTTGATTCGATACCTTTCGATCTTGGCGTCTACTTCCTGGAACAGGCGGCGCTCGAAAAATTTGGCAAACCATTACCGCGAGTTCGTGGTCGGGTTAGATCAATGAACGGTGAGTTTTCTGGTGGCACCGCAGCCTCGCTGACGGCAACAATGACGGCTCTGGGTGAAAACCCCGCGCTACTGGCCATATTGGCCAACCCGTTTGCATTAGCCAACGGCTTTACAGGTCCGCAGCAACCCGCGGACAACAAGGTTTATGAGGATGAACTATTAGGCCAGTGGGTCGCGCCATTTATCATGGCGGCCATCAATACGAAAAACGTGCATCGCTCCAATGCCTTGTTGGGCCAGCGTTATGGTGCGGACTTTCAATACGATGAAATGATGCTCACCGGCAGCGGCGAACAAGGCAAGGCGATCGCCGATATTGTTGCGTCCAGCAATCCTCTGGTGGGCGACGATGTGCCAAAGCCCGGTGAGGGACCCAGCAAAGCCAGCCGCGAGGCAGGCAACTATGATGTCTTGTTTGTTGGCACTAACAATAATGGCGATGAGCTGCGCGTCAGCGTCACAGGCGATTTGGATCCGGGCTATGGCTCCACTTCCAAGATGATCGCCGAAAGTGCCTTGTGCCTGATACATGATTGCCCTGACCTCAAGGGTGGTATTTACACCCCCGCACCGGCCATGGGCGAGAAGTTGATTACACGCTTGGTTGCCCATGCGGGCATGACTTTTAATCTGGAGTAACCATTAGGCTTTCGTGTCCGGCCGAATTTCGGCTTGGCACGATGACCCTAGGGTGCGCTTGCCATCAAATGACGGCACCAACGATCAACCCTCCAAGCACAGCGCTGCTGAACCTTAGAATAACGGCTGATTTTCGCGCCAGCGCCGCCCGTCTTTCGCGATCAAGGCAACACTCTCTGCCGGCCCAAAGGAACCCGCCATATATGGCATGGATTTTTGTCCTGTGTCTTGCCACCCACCCACAATCTGGTCCACCCAACGCCAGGCCACCTCGAGTTCGTCGGCCCGCATGAATCGGGTTTGGTTAGCGAGCATCACATCAAACAATAAACGCTCGTAGGCATCTGGTACGCGCTTACCCGTGAAGGCTTCTGACAGTGCCAATTGCAGATCAACGGCCTGCAGCGCCATGGACTCTTCCAAACCTGGGACTTTATTCAGCAATTGGAGACTAATGCCTTCATCGGGCTGAACCCGAATCACCAACTTGTTTGGCGCATTGCCCGCCAGTTGATCCGGGAAAATAGCATGGGGCACGTCACGGAACTGGATAACGATCTCCGAATAACGCGCTCCCAAGCGTTTGCCCGTGCGTAAATAAAAGGGCACTCGCGCCCAGCGCCAGTTATCAATTTCGGCCTTGATGGCGACAAAAGTTTCGGTGGTTGAACGGACCTTGGCGCCGGCCTCATGTAGGTAACCTGGAACGGCTTCGCCAGCCACGGCGCCAGCAACATACTGGCCTCGAACCGTGTTTTGCAGCACATTGGTACGATCGATAGACTTCAGGCTATTCAGCACCTTGATTTTTTCATCATGGACGGAGCTCGCATCAAACCGCGCAGGTGGCTCCATGGCAGCCAGACACAATAGCTGCAGCAGATGATTTTGCATCATATCGCGGAGCGCACCCGCCTCTTCATAAAACGCCCAACGGTCCTCAACCCCGACGGTTTCAGCCACGGTAATCTGCACATGGTCCACATATTTATTACTCCACAGGGGTTCAAACAAGGCATTAGCGAACCGTGTTACCAATAAATTCTGCACTGTCTCCTTACCCAGATAATGATCGATTCGATACACCTGACTCTCCGCGAAGATTGAAGTCAGGCTTCGGTTGATGTCGATAAAGGATTCACGACTGTGGCCTAAGGGCTTTTCAACAACGACGCGGGTATTGGGGCGAACCAGGCCGACACTTTGTAGACATTCACAGACCCGCTGGAATATGGATGGCGGCGTTGCCAGGTAAACAATCAGATCTCGAGTCCGATCACAGAACTCCTCGTCGTTGAGCCGCCCCAGAGACTCAGGGTTCATGGCATCAACGGACCGATACGTCACTCGCTGACAAAACCGTTGAGAGACGACGGGATCTAAACTCTCGCCCAAGTTGGCGACAAGACTCGCTTGCAGCCGCCCCTGGAATACTTCGGGACTTTGTGGATTCCGGGATATACCGACGACTCGCAAACAATCCGGCAATAGCTGACTTTTATCCAAATGATACAGCGCCAGGTAAAGCTTACGGAACGCCAAATCTCCCTCACCACCGACGATTAATAAATCGCAGATCATGCTCGACTTCTCCATTTGAGATGAGTTTGTATCATTGCCGCTGGCTTCTCGCAGACACACAGTGATACCTGCGTGGGATAACCCTATAGTGGGGGTGGCGACCCTGTAGACACTGGTATGCGCTCAGATGCGTCTACTAAGCACGCTAAAGTAACCAAACCATAGCAACTGAGCCATGACCTGGGTCAGACTTGTTTCGGCGCAAAACTGACGAGTTTGAATCATGGCTCAGCGACCCTGTTCCGACTGTCGAGCTGATACGGCATTGCAGCCGCCGCTGAAACATGGTTTATTCCGCGAGCACTTTTTCGTTACGCGCGACCAACACGAACTATAAGGATCCAGGCGTGAGTCAATTCGATATCGACACCCAAGTTACCCAAACCGCCGATAACATCTGGCGGGGAACCCTGAGCAGGGAGTGGAATATCGGCAATAATCCGAATGGCGGCTATCTGCTGTCTTGCGTTCTGAGCGCGCTCAAACGGTCTCTGCCCCATCCGGACCCTATGACCCTGACCACACATTATCTGCGCCCCGGCACTGCTGACGAGCCTTTTGAGGTCCATGTCGAGGTGCTGCGTACTGGCCGCACACTCAGCACGGCTCGTGCTAGCCTGATCCAAGGTGGCAAAACCAGGCTCGAGGTACTGGCGGGGTTTGCCGACCTGCAGATCTCTGCCGGCATCGACACTGTTCTGACAATCCCTGCGCCCACTATTCCGCCACCTGACGCCTGCATCCAGCGCCACGGCGAAACTCAGGGTGTGGAGCTGCCCATTGCCAATCGGCTCGATGTCAGATTACACCCTGATTTTGCCGTGGCAGGCAGCACGAACGTCGCAAAAGTTGCCGGTTGGATACGATTTCTGGATGGCCGCGAACCTGACACGGGCTCCTTGCCACTGTTTACGGATACCTTTCCACCCTCGACCTTCAGCCTGTTAGGGGTTGTCGGCTGGGTGCCCACCATCGAACTCACTGTGCAGGTGCGCTGTCGACCTGCGCCCGGCTGGATTCAGGCAGAATTTTCCACAGAAGATTTACAGCAGGGCCGCATGATCGAGAGTGGCAGGCTCTGGGATAGTGCCGGCCAACTCGTGGCTCAGAGCCGCCAGATCGGCCTGGTGATGCAACAGAGTTGAGGGTTTGTCACCCGAATCTCGATATATTGCCTGGCATGAATTTGGCTGGCCGCGCGGATGCATTAGCTTCGATCCAGAGGCAGTATGTTATCGTATACCCTGCATAATCAAACCGGAGCCAACGTTGTCACAGCCCCTCGAAGTCGCACTCTTTCCAATTCCCAGCCTGGTCGCGTTTCCTGGCACCATCGTGCCCTTGCACGTGTTTGAACCACGCTATCGGCAAATGATCAACGACTGTGTCAGGGATCAGCGCATGATCGGCGTCTGTCATACTCGCAAGGTCATTCGCGCGGCGAAAGCAAACCAGACTCAAGACGAGGCCATGAACTCCAATCAAGCGACTTACCAGCCTCAAGCGGTATTTTCCGCCGGCTACTGCGACATTATTGAGACCACTGCCGATGGCCGCATCATGGCCGAGATTCGCATTGAACAGCGCTTGCGAATCGTCAAAGAAATTCAGTCAATACCCTACCGTATCGTCTCCAGCCAGCCACTTCACGATGACGTGCCGGACCCCAGCGAGGTGATGTCTATCGAGGGGCGCAACCGTGATCTACAACTGCTGATTAATTCCAAACTCTTAGTCATGATCGGTGCCGCAAACCCTGAGTTTGAAAATCTGATTAATGGGTCAGAATGGCAATCTCTGAATCCTGATGAATTCAGCTATCAGCTGTTTGAGACCCTGCGTTTCGATCCTGACATGATGCAGGCCATTCTTGAGGCTTGCAGTACCCAGGCACGCTTGAATATCATTTGGGATTATCTGTGTCGTTAGCCACACCACCCATTGCTCGGCTTGGCGTGATTGGTGACGTGCATGCGGAAGATGTCCGCCTGGAACTCGCCCTCGACCATCTCCAGGCCGCCGGCGTTGACCGAATCATTTGCACCGGCGACGTCGTCGATGGCAGCGGCTGTCCGGAAACCTCCTTGCGTCTGTTACAAACTCATAACGTCAGCACGGTGCGGGGCAACCATGATCGCTGGTTACTCGACAACAAGGTTCGGCACGTTGCCGATGCGCACGGCCAAGACGACCTTGAAGATGCCAGCCTGGCCTATCTCAACAGCCTACCCAGCGCCATTGAACTCGACACGGTGGCTGGCAGATTATTGTTGTGCCACGGCATTGGCAAGAATGACTTGCAGAAAATTTGGCCTGGCTCCACACACATGCCCATGATCCAGAGTCCCGCGCTGGACCGCATCATAGAGGACGGCAGGTATCGTTATGTGATCAATGGGCATATGCATTTCCGCACCATGATCCATTTTGACGCCATGACATTAATCAATGCAGGCACTTTGAAAGGCGAGCAATGGCCTGGCTTTATGCTCATCGACTTTGCGACCGAGAACATCACCTCGTTCAAATTCGGATCACTGGGGGCCAACTCACAGATTGAGATTGCACGACACATGTCTATTTTGCCGGAACCCGAACAGGTCACCTGGCGTGACACCCAAGCTTTCAGCGGCGATTGGCAACCTCTTACCCTACACTAAAGCAGAGCCGCCGGTTGCGGAAAACCTGACCTATTGAGTCGTGCGGCCAGGCGCACCAAGACTCGAAAAAGACACCATTTTACCGGCCTTTTCATCCCATAGCGCCAGCCAAGCCGTCGACAAGCTTTCAACGATTCCCAGTTTGCGGGCATTCTGCAAAACCGGCTGGTTATCGTAGCAAGTTGGTAAATGATAGTTTGGTACCTTGGGGTTGAGGTGATGAATATGGTGATAACCAATATTACCGCTCACCCAATGTAACCACCGCGGCAGGTCATAAAACGAACTGCCCTCAAGGGTCGCGTCATGATAATTCCAGACACCATTGCGTTCCCAGTAGGCGTCCTCAAACTGATGCTGAACGTAAAACAGCCAGACCGCTCCCAGCGACGACAACATGACGACGGGCACATAGACTAACAAAAATGGCTTCAAACCAAAGATCAAAATCATGCTGCCGTAGTAGATCAGAATGCCGAGATTCGTGCCCATTACACTCAACCATCCACCCCACGTTTTAGACTGCTCACCCAATGGAATTCGCTGCAGAACGACGAAATGCAACGGCGCCGAAAAGAAAAACAACACCCAAGGATTACGGTAGACCCGGTAGCAGAGCCGACTGAACCAACCTGAGTTGACGTATTCGTCCACGGTGCGCGTGATGACATCACCATCGCCGCGCTTGTCGAGGTTACCGGTGCTGCGGTGATGCATGGCATGTTGACCTGCCCAATATTGAAAAGGCGTATTGGTCAGCACGCCCATCATGTTACCCAACAGCATATTTTGCCATTTATGGGGTAGATATGAACCGTGGGAGCAATCATGGCCGATCATAAACAACCGTAGATAGGCCGCCGCTGCCAGTAGCGACAGCAGCAGCGTCACTCCGTAATGCACAGACAATGAAGCAAACATCAAACCGATGGTCATACCATAGATAGCGACGGTATGGCCCAACTGGAAAAATGCCTTTGTGTAGGACGCATGCGCGAATACACGCGAAGCGACGAATGCGGGTGTTTTTGTAACTTGCATAGCGTTTTCACAACCTGATGCCGGCTTGCCCTTTCTGCTCTTAATGGGTGCCTAATGAGACGAGTGCCTGATGATAGTCCTAGCAGGTCGCAAGGATACGCTATTTTCCGCCGCGGGTTCAGCTTATTTACGCACCACTGATCGCCCTATATGGCCGGCCATCAAGCCCTCGCGGCCGCCAGTGCCACCCATACCTGACGCCGCCGGTCGCCACTGTAGGCGCGGCGACCATGCATGGTGATCCGGTTATCAATGAGCGCAATGTCACCGTCTTGCCAATTCAAATCAAAGGTTAAGGTGACGGCCATCGAAACCAGTTCTTCAAAAACAGAGATCGGGATCGTCGAGCCATCACCCAGCACTATGGACGCAGCAGGGTTCGCCTTGACCCCAGCCCACCCCATATAAGCGGCAATCAACTGATTGTAAAACGCTTTGCGACCGTCACCGAGGTCCAGCACCGCTGGCAGTACCGGCGTCGTCACCTGCAGACTGTCGTCTGACTGCCATTGCCAACTATAGCCGAGCCCCTGCAACTGGCTTTCCGCGCCAGCTCGGTCAATGACGCTCAAGGTACTCTTCCAGCTTCGTCCCTGCCCAGAGGCCGAATTGTCATCCACCGGCATCAGCGTCGTATATCGCAAGCCATGATCTTCAAATTTTCGAGCCCACTGCGGCATCTTGCTGAGAATCAATGCATACAACTGATCAGACCGACACAGTGATGTCGCGCCGCCCAGCTCGGCAGCCGCATGGCAATGGAAGAACAGCTTGGCTGGCGATATCGGCGTTTGGGCCATTTCGTGATGTAAAAATATCTCAACCTCAGGGGGCGCCTCATTGGCGGTAAAGACTCTGTCGGTCAGGTTGACTCGCACCGCATTGGAAAGAGACTCCTGGTAGGTAAAATCTGGATAACCAAATGCGGCACTGAAGCAATCGAAAGCTGCGGCGGTCTCGATTGGAAAACCACGAAACAACACTGCGCCCGATTCCTGCAAGACTCGCTCCAGCGATGTCTGATTGGCTTGCAGCCAGGCAGTGCTGGCTGCGAGGGACGTCAGTGACTGCTGGTTATCAAAGACCGCCGGAAAGGGCCGGCCGTCAAACTCAAACTGTTCGGAAATCTGGATCCGATGGGGTTGGGGGTCAATCTCAGACATCAGACATCAGCACCTTGCGGCCCTCAGCAATCGAACGTTGCGCTGCGACGCCCATCGACACCGACAACAGGCCGTCTGCCACCGTCACTGCCGCCGGACTCCCTGTCTCAATCGCCTCGATAAAATTGAGATGCTCCAGGTAGCTGGCGCCGTGATGAAAACCTACTTCGGCCACTCGAGGATCAATTTCGATATCGAATGACTCGTATTTTTGGTACTCCCGCCCGCCACGAATCAGGCGACCTTCAGGAATAAGCGCTTCAAGCTTACCCAGATCACCAGTCGCCACCAGTTCCTGCTCGTTGCGGCTGGACTCGGCGAACATACAAAGGTCAAGACAGGCCCGTGCCCCGTCGGCATAGTCGACGATGACAAAGGCATTGTCGAGAATGTCCGGGGTAGCACCGTCATAGCGCTCCTGGAGGTGATTGACGTCTTGACCACCGGAAGCAAAGACACTGACTGGTTGCGACTTTATTGCCAGATTCATCAGGTCAAAAAAATGACAACACTTTTCTACCAGAGTGCCGCCACTGTTTTTATTAAATCGATTCCAGTCACCGACTTTTTGCAAAAAGGGGTAGCGATGTTCACGAATAAATAGCATCTTTAAATCACCCACCGCACCTTGCTCAAGCTCTGCCAAAAAGCGGGCTACCGGTGCCATGTAACGGTATTCCAGGCCCACCCAGACCAAACCTTTATGCTGGCTCGCCCCCGCGACGACAGCCTGGCAATCGGCCATCGTGGTACACATCGGCTTTTCCAACAGGACATGTTTGTCCGTCTTGAAAACCTCACGCATGACATCGATATGGGTGAAATTCGGCGACGCAATCACCACCGCATCGATATCATCACGGGCAAGTAATTGCCGGTAATCCTCGTACACCGTTGGTGTAAATTTGGGTTGGCAGGCCGTCAATGCCCACGCTCTGGATTTGGCGTTAGGATCTGCCACGGCCACAACCTCTGCGGCATCGATCTGCACCAGATTACGGATATGCTCACAGCCCATCATGCCAGTGCCGATAATACCGTATCTGACAGTCATGAAAGCGGCCCTCGAGAGACTGGCATCGCAGGATTATTCGGCAGATGGGCGAAACGATCTGGGTCTCTTTGGGCAGCGTAAGCCGCAACGATGGGCGCCAGATCTGTGGGCGATGCGCCATGGAGAATGACACCATCGCAGCCAAGGTCCAACTGGTGATTGATAGCCGCGACACACTGCTCAGGTGTACCCATCGCCGCCGCGGCCAGCCAAGATTCAGGAATCAGGCCGGCGACGTGCTCCAACTCGGCGGTAGTTGCGCGCTGATCAATGGCGCCTTGAAAGGTAGATACCAGTGGATCGGCTCGAAATTTTTTCAAAACCAATGGATCCCAATCATTGGTCTTGATCATCAAATCGCCATAAGCTTGGAGGTAAGTCGCCATTCTGCCAACAGTTTTTTTGAGTCGCACAGCCTCGGGCAGATGATCACCGATGGTGGCCAGGCATGACCAGACCCTAACATCCGCCGGATCTTTGCCAGCACCCGCGGCAGCTTGTTTGACTGTATCAACGCAACGCCGGGTGGTCGCGTCGGTAAAAAAGGTATGCAGCACTACGGCATCAAAGGCTCGACCGCCGAGCGCTAATGAATTGGGTCCGAAAGCAGTGAAAGTTAATGGAATATACTCATCGAAATCCGGGTCCAGACGCAGCACGGGCCATTTGCCAGCGGGGCCATCATGACCCACCACCGTCTCACCACGCCACAGGCGGCGCATCAGGTTCGCAAAATCCTCAATCTGGTCAGTCTTGATCCGCGCGAGACCATAGGCGTCAAAAGCCGCATTGATGCCACGCCCCAGGCCCAAACTGAAACGCCCGCCAGTCAAAAAATGCATGGTGCTGGCATAAGCTGCCGTCACCATAGGATGACGGGTATTATGGTTGGTCGCCGCAGTGGCAATACCGATCGTCTTGGACACGGCACCCACAGCACCAGACAAGGTGGCGGCTTCTTTGATATTAAAGCGCTCGGAGATAAAACAGTTGCCGAGACCCATCGCTTCAGCATCATGGACCTCAGCAATCAGGTCACGGGGCAAGCGCGGGGCGCCGGCCAACGTATAGAATCCCAGTTCATTCATTCCGTTAATTTCAGGCATCTCAGTTCTCGCTATCTAAAGCTTCTGCATAAGCCAGCAGGGTACCCAATGTCACAGGCACAAAAAAAGGGATCTAACGCCCTTTTTCCCCGAACGATCCTTTTGGGTCGTCGCCTCTTACATTATTTGCGCCCGCTAAATTTTGCGCCCGCTACGGCAATTTATTGCACATTGGCCACTGACCATTCGCGAATATCTTCTCGGTGCTTTTCAGCAAACTCATACAACGACAAATCGTTACATACGACTTGCTTTTGAGCTCGACGACCGATGCCGAGCTCCTCGGCCTTAGCCTTGATCGCATCCCGGGATTCTAGTGCCGCTATACATAATTGAGAATAAGGATTTTCATCTTTAGTGACAAACTTGGCGCCATCATCCAATTGAATTTCCTTTGCATACGCATTGATAGACAACGACATTGCGACAAACAAACACATAAGATGCTTCATTATTCTCTCTCCATTTGGTCATTATTGTTTCAGCCACAAGATAAAAACGATTTGTTCACGCGGCTCAACATGGGAAGAACTCTAATATGCTAAGAATCTAAATGCTATCTTAATATAACTTACACAATATTAATTTTTTTGGTGGTTTGTGCTGTCTATCGCACCTTTTTCTGTCCTATTGATTGAGGCGCGTGGAGTGTCCGTTATCTTCTCGCGGCGCACTTACCAGCCATGGATATTAAGACAGGGTTAAGGCAGCGTTAAGATAGTTAATTTTCGGTTATTTCGATCGCCGGCCTCTTTTCAGCTCTCAAATAGACCACTAAGCTGCTGTCCACATTGAATGAAACGGTCAACAACGCATGCAGAACTCCCTGAAAACTGTCGCGCTAATAGTCTCTCTGGGTTGTTTGGCGGCGCTCCACAATGCGCCGCCACACGTAACGCTGAACGGATTAGCGGCAGCGAATGATACCAAAAAACTTGCCGATGCCAGCGAGGCTCGAATGATTCGAGCTGACTTGCCCATCATCAAAGATCACTATGGTAATCCAGCCCTCTTTGAAAAATACATCATTCGCCGGCCACAAGTTCGCGTCTAGCGCTACCGCTACAAACTCGTCGCCAGCAGCCGATTAACCGCTCAACATTATCTACATCCCGAGCGGTTAGCCTTTGACCATGGCCGCGGTCAACAGAGCCTGACTGTCAGGCTGCTGGAAGAACGCCTCCGGATCGTCAATGCCACGCTGACTGATTATACTCAACTTAATATTCTTCGATGCCCCTTTCGGGGTACCAGCAATCCGCTCAGCGATTTCGCGACAACGCTCGACGACGGCGTCATCAGCGACGCATTCTGCAGCCAACCCTAACCTCAACAGTTCCGGCCCGGCTACCCGATCACCCATCATGGCCATTCGCGCCATGACCTGCTCGGTGGACTTGATTTTGAACCAAGCCGCATTCATTGGCACCACTGCGCCTTGTTGAATCTCTCCGACCTGCAAAAAAGCGGTATCTCCAGCAATCAAGATGTCACAAGCCAAGGCCAGTGCCGCACCAGCGTTGATGCCATACTTTTCAAATGCGCCGATGACAGGTTTTGGAAAATGATACAGGGCCAGATGTAGCTCACGCCAACTGCCAAATTGGCGAGATTTCCAGGGTGGCGGCGGTTCAGCCTGTAGAGCCTTGAGATCAACACCGGAACAGAAAAATCCATCCGCGCCGCGCAAAATCACGCAGGCGACATCTTCATCTTCAGCCAATTCTTCAAGTGCTAGCCTAACACCATCACTTAACGGCGGAATAATCGAGTTACGCCGCTCTGGTCGATTTAAAATGATCTCTGCCCAGCCGGCTTTACGCTCGACTAATACGGGTTCTTCGTCAGACATGATGGCTCCCAGTTTTTATTTTATTAATCCCAGTGACCGGGAGTCTAGGCGCAACGCCCAGAAATCGCCAGAGCAGCCGTTTTATTTGACCGAGCATTAATCTATAGATCCGGACCTATCAGGGACGAAAAGCATCCCAATGTTTAATCGCATTATCCTCTGGGCTTGGGTCGATTCCAGGCCGCACCCCATGGCGACAAACATGGCGAGCCTGCATTCCGTGAGTACGCGGCGCGACGACGTCCCGTTGATAGTCATCACCGACAAACAGCACTTCGGCGGGATCGACGCCCACTCGCTGCAATGCGGCTTGATAAATCTCCGACTCTGGTTTCTTCGCGCCAAGCGCGGCGCTGTCTATGACAAACTCAAAATAGTCACCCAAACCATGATACTCGAGCATTTTCTGCGGCCACTCGGGCATAAAGAAATTTGAGACCACCGCAAGCTTAGCACCTGTCGACCAGGCTTGAAGCATGGCCTCAACGCCAGGAGTAAGCCTCACACTAGCCGGGTAAGTTTGTGCGAACAGATCCAGCATCTCACTCACCAACCGATCAGCAGACGCTGTGCCCGCACGCCCCTGGCGTATAAAGACTTCTCGCAAACGCACCTCAAAGTGCACTTCACTGTCTGACTGCCACCAGTTAACGGCGCGTGCTGCGGTATAGGCTGATCGGAACTTTGAGACAGAAGGAAAGAGGCCCGCCGCAACAGGCAGATGAGCAATCGTCTCAAGCCCATCAATACTGCCACTCGCGTCGAAATCATCGATCAATGTATTAAAACAATCGAACAGCACCCATTGCATCTTTAGCATCTCGGCCAGGCAAGGATCACGAGGTTCGTGACAAGGCTATTGCTGACGCAAAGTATTCTGGACGTTGATGACGGGAACGACAAGTACTAGCCTTACTGTTCAGTCGCAAGGGTGGCGTTGACTGAGCTCAGGCCAACAAGAAGCTCAAGGCGATATAGACGATAAACAGCCCCACCGTGGTGATACTCAGCGCGTCAAATTTTATTGATCGATAATTCATAGGACAAAAGATTAGAAACTTCTTTCCCTGCCGTAAAGTAACCATTGCTCATATAGTTAGAACCAAAGGCAATTTAGCCTACCAGTGAGATCACCATAAACAAGGTTGTCGGCACAACCAGCATCCAGAGCATGAGCGCCTGCACTAGTACTCGACCTTTTAACCTGCGCAAGGTTTGGCGGTTAATTTCAGTGCCAATCAGAAACAGCGCAAGCACCAGTAGGCTCTTACTGGCGAGGCCGGCAACGCCAGGTAATACAGCGGGCATCGGCAACACGGAACCGAGCACCGAGCTCAAGATGAACAGCAGAATAAAACCGGGAATCCGCACCTTTACGCTACCCCGGCCGGCCACCAAACTGGCGACAACCACTAGCGGAATCAACCATAAGGTCCGCCCTAGCTTCACCGTCGTGGCGACACTGGTCGCTTGGTCCCCATACAAAGCCGCGGTGGCCACCACTGAGCTGGTATCGTGAATCGCCAAGGCCACCCAAACACCGAATTGGGTCTGACTGAGATGGTAATATTCGCCGATGGTGGGAAAGGTAAACAGGGCGACAGCATTCAGCAAAAAGACAATTGCCAGTGCAACACCCATCTGATCAGCACTGGCCTTGATGATCGGTGCTAGCGTCGCGATCGTCGTGCCACCACAAATGCCCGTACCCGAGGCGATCAGGGCGCTAGACACCTTATCAACACCCATAAGTCTGCCAAGTACCAGGCCAATGGCGATGGCCGACACCACATAGAGCGCAACGAATAGGGTATAGTCGGCGTTGATTCGCCACATGTCGGCCATATTAAGTTTCAAGCCTAATAGAACGATGGCGGCCTGCAGAAGATACTTGCTATAGAGACTACTAAACCCCACCACCGGTCGGTCGAACAGCAACGTCAAAGACATTCCGACTAACAATGCTACGGCCGGATTGCCCTGATACAGAAGGTAAGGCAGCACTAAGGCCGCAAGCACCTTGCCCCCATGCGCCCTTAACTGGATAGTCTGAAAACTGATAACCGAATCCTTTTTGCTGATAACCCGCACTTATCCAACTCTCTATCGACAGCAGGCATAAGGCAGTGGGCATACTAGCGCCTCCTCGGCCTATGCTCAAAGGCCATTCGGTCTATTTGACACCCAACTGCATTTTTTAAACAGCGTCGCGGATTGAGTCCCGAGTGCCCGACGGGACCCTGCCCTGCCAACTGCATGCCAAACTAAAGCCTATTCGACCCAGCGAGCGATACAATAATTCCGGACCCGACAGGGCTGCAGCCTTCGCACCGAGTAAACTGATCGCACGGTAGGTAACAGGGAAAATGAGGGGGATTACCAGGGAAAATGAGAGAGAAAGTGAGAGAGAAAGTGAGGGAGAAAATGAGAGAGAAAATGCTGCTAAACCGGTGGTCGTATTGCACAACCCCATTAATACGCAAATCGATACAGCCTATCCTGAGACTTGCTTACCTAAGCTAACTCGCTAAATTAATCGCCAAAAATCAACCACCTAGACGTCGTCATTTCTTGATCGGAGCCCTATAGTGCTCCGATCAAGATACTCCATGACGACGCCAGGTGAAATTATCTTGGTACTACGAAGCCATTTCGGTGGCATCTTCGACAACGTCTTCTGCCTGATAACCCTTGTCTGTTTCTGTCATGCTGAACCCGACTCTCGAACCTTGCTTAAGTGTTCTATAGCCATCGCCTCGAATCGATCGGAAATGAACAAAAACATCTTCTCCATCTGGACGCTCAATAAAGCCAAAGCCCTTTGCGTCATTGAACCATTTAACGGTACCTTCTTCTCTACTCGACATATCCAACTCCCTCAATTACGGCTAATGCTAACCAGCGAAATGTCTCTCAATTCAGACTTACCAAATTTTGATCATTTCACTGGTCTGTCACACACCAATAGTTTCCTTAAGTATTACTTACATTTAATTACATATAAGTTACAAGCAACTATCCTTGTATCGAAGGGAGATGGCAATAATCCAATTACCCCGACCTATAAGCCTTTTTATGATTGGAATGCGGTTCTTTTATACCCTGAGACGCCAAGCGGAAACCCAGCTGCCTGTTTTCCGCTCAATCTTAAGCTGACGCGTCATTATCAGCCGTTAACACCATTTTGATCTTTCGAACAGCGGTAACTACCCACGCCCTTGGTTCAGGTCGAGAATGAATCGATCTTGTATTTCAGCGTCTTCATTATGAGTTGCGGCACGGACCGCAATTGGGTCTTGCCCAGAATATTTCCTCGATGGGCATCCACTGTTTTTGAGCTGATATCCAATGTTGCAGCCACTTCCTTTGTCACTTTACCCTGTACTAACAAATCCATGACCTCCCGCTCTCGAGTCGATAATTTTTCGACTCGGGCAAGAAAATCCCTTGCTTCTCGCTGCTCTAAAAAGACTTCGACATTCAGCTCGATGGCTGACGCAACACTGTCCAGCAATAACTGATCATTAAACGGCTTTTCAAAGAAGTCGTGCGCGCCGGCCTTCATCGCCCGAACGGCGAGCAAAACATCCGCATGGCCGGTAATAATAATGACCGGCAGCTGAACGTCATCTTCGACCAACTTAGCTTGTAACTCCAACCCACTCATCTTCGGCATGCGAATATCAAGTAACAGACAACCTGGACGAGTTGGATCATAATGGTCAAGAAATTCTTGCGCCGACTCACAAGGCAATGCGGCCAACCCAGCTGATTCCACTAGAAGCGTCAAGGAATGTCGAACACCTTCGTTATCGTCAACAATATAGACTATAGAATCGAAGTACATATTTCTCTCTTTGCCCGCTATCAAATGAATTTACAAAAATATCGGCCCTGATGTTGATCAACAATGAGAGCCAACCGGTCTGTTCGATATTCGACTGGAACTAATCGCACGCCAATAAACGCTTCAAAACAGGCAAACTGAAGGACAGGGTTGATCCCTGGCCCGGTTCAGAATTAGCCCACAGATTGCCACCGTGCGCCTCAATAATAGAACGACTGATCGACAACCCCAGACCCATTCCTTGCTCAACTTTGGTGGAATAAAAAGCATCAAATATCTGACTTGAGACTTCTGAATCCATGCCGGAACCATTATCTGTCACTTCGACCCGTAGGAAACACTTCGAAGAAAGGTAGCTCCTAATCGTTACTTCCCGCTTGTTGGCGACATCCATAACAGTAACCTCAAGCGCATTACGCAAGAGATTGATAATCACCTGCTCAATTTGAACATCGTCTAACATCAAACGGGGTAAATTTTCTGATAGCTTCAGGCGCAGATCAACACCTTGTAACCGCAGGTCTGCGGCCAATAATTTCACCACTGATCTAATGAGATGATTAATATCCGTCTCTACTTGACCACCGGTCTGCTTTCTCACCAGGCGCCTCAAATGCCGAATAATCTCGCCGGCTCTGAGAGCCTGCTGACGCGTCTCCGTTATAATCTCTCGCAGTTTTTCCGGCTGCGCCGATTCAGCATTTAAGATTCTCAATGCGACACCGGCATAGGTAGTGATCGCTGCCAAAGGTTGGTTCAACTCATGCGCCAAGCCGGTTGCCATTTCGCCCATGGTATTTAGGCGATCCACGTGGGCCATCTCTTTTTCACGTTCACGAGCATGCTCGCCGAATCGCTGCAGCTCTTCACTCGTCTTGAGCGCGGCTTCGCTGAGTTTTTGATTTGTTATATCTTTAAACACCCGAGCAAACTGACCGTTATGGAGGGAAAACGCGGTTGATTCATAATATCGCCTCGTACTATGGTTGTAGAGCTCGAATGAACGAGACTCATGAGTGAGCGCAACCTCACCGTATAGTTTTATCCAGGATTCCTCCATATCCGGAACAACCTCTAGGACGGTCTTACCGACGATGTCATTAAAGGCAATACCCGCTAGCGCCTCATAAGCCTTATTCGCTTCGAGAATTCTATAATTACAAGGCACACCTTGTTCATTACAGATGATTTTGCATATCACGAATCCGTCTGTCATATTATCAAACAGATATTGGTACTTGTGTTCACGTTCCAGCAAGGCATCTTCTAACCGCCGTTGCTCTGTCACATCGGCAGAAGTAACACTCACTCCGCTGATTTTGCCTTCGTCGTTAAACATGGGCGAGCAGACGCTTTCCCAAATATTATCTGTCTCACCAAAACGATTTGCCGCCAGCACGGTCTTGCCTGCCAAAGCCTCATCCAACAAGGCTTGCACGAGCTTTCGCTCTTCTAGCGAGGAAATGTTGGCCAACATACTCGAACCCATGTGAATCACTGCGCCCCAGCTTTTTCGCGAAGCATCTCGATGCGCATCATTACAAAATAGGTAGCGATATTGAGTGTCTAGACAAAAGACAGTGGTGCCTTGCATTGTTCTAACGGCGTTTCTTGGCGCAGCGGTACGTTTCTCACCGTGACTCTCTCCAAGTTCTGGCGTTGATTCAGTTGATCTTATTGTTGGTATTGGCATACTTCTAACCGTGAGATCTTTAAGCTAGTTATCAAGATAACATCATTTTTTTCAATACGGGCTGTTATTTTTCAACTGTATTAGGCATCAATTTTTTTATAGTATCAGTACGCTATCAGGTTAGCCAAGGACGAATATCGCTATTAAGACTCTTCTTTCAAGGCGCCTCTCCCAATATATCTGCCAATATACGCACAATCACATGACTCACTTTGTCGCTCCCCGGAAACCATATACAGTTACCTGCCACCAACGCCCCATCAACGGTCAGCTCCACCTGACCATGACCAAGATTCGCCGGGTCCGTAATCGTCACATGCAAATCACCCTGGCCACTCTTGATCGTCAGCTCCGCCCCACCCCATGCCTGTGGCAAGGCGGGCGCGACGCTAAAACCACCGACTATCGGTCGCAAACCCAGAATGCTCTCAACACCTAATTGCCAGCACCAACTTGCCGCGCCGGTATACCAAGACCAGCCACCTTTGCCCGCCACGCCATCTTGAGTACCAATGTCACCGGCCACCACATAGGGCTCACGCGCATAGTGTCTGGCGCTATCAATATTTAATGTGCGGCTAATCGGGTTGATCCGATTGAATACCTGCCATGCCGCATCGCCGTCACCCAACATGCCAAAGGCCATCCCCAACCATGCAGCCGCATGATTATATTGGCCACCATTTTCACGAATACCTGGCGGATAGGCACGAATATAGCCAGGCTCTCGGGTGGTTTTATGAAATGGCGGCTCCAGTAATGGAATAGTTTCAGCTGAATCAGCTAGGAAGTGTGCCTTGGCAGAATTCATCGCTGTTCTGACATTTAGTTCGTCACCAAAGCCCGCTAACACCGCCCATGATTGCGAAATAGAGTCGATTTGGCACTCTTCATTCTGGCTCGAACCCCAGGGTTCACCGTCGTCGTCAAATGCTCGCACAAACCATTCGCCATCCCATGCCATTTTGTCGATAGCAGCCTTCAACGCCTTAGCGTGTTGTTGCCAGCGATGGGCGCGATCGGCAAAGCCGCAACTCTCCGCAATTGGCGAAAATTCGTTGATTACCGAAATCTGAAACCAGGCGAGCCAGACACTCTCGCCCCGACCTTCAACACCCACTCGATCCATGCCATCGTTCCAGTCGCCAGTACCCATCAAAGGTAGCCCGTGAGCGCCCGTCGGCAGCATTCGGTCAAGGGCCCGACAACAATGCTCAAACAACGTCGCTGTCATTCCAGGGTCGAACCTTGCGTATCGGTCGTGTTCATCACGGCGTAATACCGGCGCAGACAAAAATGGAATACGAACATCCAGAATGGCCTGATCGCCGGTTGCCGAGATATAGCGGGCAGCCACAAAGACCAGCCACAAGTAGTCGTCGGAGCAGCGGGTCCTGACCCCACGATCTGTCGGGGGATGCCACCAGTGCTGCACATCGCCGGCTTCGAATTGATGGGCGGCGGCTCTCAGTATTTGCGCTCTCACGCGTTCGGGGTCAATCACCAATAACGCCAGCGTATCCTGCAACTGATCACGAAATCCATAGGCACCACTCGCCTGATAAAATCCTGCTCGAGCCGTCATACGTGAGGCCATGGTTTGATACTGCAGCCAACGATTCACCATTACATCAAAAGCTGGATCAGGGGTTGTAACCTGCACCTGACCTAATTGTTCCGCCCAATAAGAGCGCACTTGCATCAAAGCCTCGTTCACTGCGGCGTGATCGCGGTATTGCTCAATTAAGCTCTCCACCTCTGCCCTATCCGCACCCTGACCCAGCATAAAGATCAGTTCCACCGATTCACCGGCCGCCAGATCAAGATGTACCTGATAGCCTGCGCAGGCGTCACCACCTGGATTAAAGCTGCCACCCAAATCTGTGTGGCGCAAGCCAGCCACATGTTGCGGGTCACCCTCAGCACCCAGGAAGTCATAACGATCACCAGTGACGCTATGGGGTGGACTGCTGGCACTGACAAACGCAATTCGCTCACTAAAATCAGAGTTCCAGGCGTTGCTGGCGACGATCGCTTGGAGCCGAGGATCATATTCGCAAACAATATGCGGTTTGACCCGACTACCCAAAGCACCTAACAACCATTCCGCATAAAATGTTGCTGTCAGGCGTCGCGACAGATCTGACTGATTAGTCAAACTGAGCCTCAAAAGTTTCACCGGGTCGTTCAAGGGCACGAACACTTCCAGTAGCTGCTGCAAGCCATGGCTCTGCCGTTGCCAGCTGGTAGAGCCGCTAGCATGACGAATCAAGCAAGGGGCATCAGCGCCTAATGGTGCAGGTGTTGTGCTCCAGACCTCGGCCGTCATTTCATCGCGCAGATATAAAACTTCACCTGGCAAGTCCAACAAAGGATCGTTCGACAGCGGCGTCAAGCGATTTTCACCACTGTTTATTGCCCAGGTAAAACCCAGATTACTGGCGCTGACAATAGTACCAAAATCCTCATTCGCCAACACATTAGCCCAGGGCGCAGGCGTCTGCGCATCGGCCTCAAGATAGATCAAATAATCACCGCTTGCGGGCTCGAAGCCACCGATACCATTATCGAACAACAAACCGGTGGGCTTTAGCGTGTCTGACTGAACTTGCGGCCATGGCAACATCATCGACTCTAACGGTGGCAATGTGGCGCGATGCTCAAGAATTCGATCAAGCTTAATCTGCAAGTCAACGCCGTCATCATCGAGCACCACGTGCGCTGCAGCCTCCACTCCGCGGCGCGCCTCTGGATCCATATGATCCGCTGCCAAAAGGTGGATACCTCCTGACCGCCCCAAAGACTCCGTCGATGAAGTGTCACGCAGCAAAGTCAGAATTTTTTCTCGAAGCGGGTCTTCATAGCCGGTGAAACCAACACGCATAATCACCAGATCCACCTGCAGTCCGGCACTGCGCCAGTGGCGCTGAGCACGGATCAGCAAAGCCAGCAATCCCGAAACGTCATCACGATCGATCCTGACCAAGAGTATCGGCAGATCACCGGAGATCCCAAAATGCCAGAGACTTGCCTGGCTTTGCCGACGATTACCAACGTGAACAGGCACCACTCGCAGACCAGCATGGGGATGTATCAACAACGCCGACAGTGTCTGCATGGCCGGCAACTGCCCCGGCTCCAGATGTGACCCCGCGACTTCTCGGGCGGCCACCCGCGCCGAATCACGATAGACCCAGTCCAGAGATGCAGAAGAGTATCGGGCCGCTATATTATTCACTGACTTGACAGACTTAGCGACAATACTTAACAGCGCGAAATGTTTAGTTTCATTGGGTTTTAAGCTAACCCTCAAGCGCAACGCCATAATGGGATCGAGGGTCCAGCCTGTGGTCTGAGATAACTCACCGCGCATACCGAGGGGACAACGCATGGAATCATTACGGCCAACGAACTTTCCCCGATCCGACTCATAACCAACCAGTTCGATGTCGGCAGAGCTGAAAACGGCTTTATGCAAAAGTACCGGCGCCAGGGTGCCCGGGCGCTGGACACGTCGCTCAAAGACCAAGCCATTTTGAGCCCAGTTGAATTCACTACCGACAAACAGCTTACTGAACGCCTCATGTCTCTCATCATCGATTGCGGGCGCAAGCACAACCTCTGCGTAACTGGTGAATTCAATCGTTCTTGTGCGCGGGCCTTCGTTGACAACAGTGATTCGACGAATATCCACATCATCATCGGGGGCAACGGTAGTTTCGACACGCACTGCAATTCCTCGATGGCGACGGAAATCATCAACCAAATGCTGGTGGAATATTGTTCGAGACTCGCGCCCTATTTCTCCCGTTGGGAGGCGACTTGTCGACCAGACCTCTGCAGTTTCAACGTCTTTTACATATATCCAGTAACCATAGGCATCACGAGTTCGGTCGGGTCGCCAGCGAGTCACCGCCTGACCTTGCCAGCTTAGTCCACCGGCACCGGCCTCTGACAGCCAGGTACTCATGCGACCATTACCCAATATATGCATTTGTGGTATGGTCGCTGCATTCGACGGCACCCAGGGCCACAGCTCAGCTACAGCACGTAACGACTGAGTGGGTGTTTCGCGAACCTCATGGATCCGGCCTTTCTCAGTGGTTGCATCCCACGGGATTCGCTCCTGAAGCAATATTTCCAAGGCCAGTAACGACTTTTCGGCCATGGTTCTGCGCACTAAAATATCGTCATTCAAAGCATTACCAATGGCCGCGAGCACCATACCCTGATGATGCGCCATATAAGCCTTTACTGCCCTGAATGGCTGCCCAGGCGGAACCCGTTGCGGGGTATAGTCAAGGGCATCGATGTAACCATAGACACTCATCGCACCCAACTGATCAAGCTGCTGCAGATTAGTCACCGCCGCCTGTGGCCAACAGCTCAGCGCCAATGCAGAAGCATAGGGCGCAATGACCAGGTCGTCGCTCAGGCCGCGCCGAATTCCCAGGCCGGGCGTCCCAAACGCCTGATATTGATAAATACCATCCGCATCTGTCAGCCCAAAGGCGGACTCTGAAACTCCCCAAGGCACCTTGTGCTGGCGCGCATATCGACCCTGATACTCAACGGCAATCGCTTCGCTCTCGCCTAGTAGAGTGTCTCTATGCCCAGGCATAAATAATGTCGGCATCAGATATTCAAACATCGAACCATTCCACGACAAAATAGTCGGGCGACCCTCAAGCCGAGTAATGGGTCGACCCAAAAAGAACCAATGCTCGATCGGCGCGTCGCCTTTGGCGATCGCGAAATAACTGGCAAGCCGAGCTTCTGTGGCCAGCAGATCGTAATGGTGACGATCAGGCTGACCGCTACTGACGTTATAGCCTATTCTAAACAGGCGGACTTCCTCGTCGTACAGGAGCGTAAAATCCATGCCCAGAACCCATTGGTCGGCCCTTTGCACCATTTCTGCCAAGTCCTCTCGCAGCACGTTTTGCCTCGCACTACCTGCTTCAAGGGCTGCCCCCAGGCTAAACAACCAGTTTTTGGCGGGCAGATTATCACTCGCGGCAGCATATTTTAGCTTAACTAAACGCTGCGCAAACTGCGTGTGATTCAGCACTTCGTGGGGCAAGGCCAGGGGCGACAATGTTTCACTTAACTGACGGCAAAGCTCTTCGCAGCCTGCAGGTGGATTTGTGAGCAACGGCAGCCAGGGACAAAAATGGTCTAGCTCACGGCGCAAGGAGCCAAGATCATGATGAAACCGCTCCAACCAGACATGTAATTCTAGCAACAAGGGTTGGCCTGCATTGGGTGACCGATCGATCGACGCCGCAACGATTTTTTCATAAGCCGGCCACAATTGATGAATCAATTCATCGACGACAAAATACCAGGTTGTTGGCGATGTACTGGCTGCAGCAAAGGCCTCATTGATACGCTTTGTTTGATCATTGAAAGCCCGATGATCAGCGCCTTCGAGTTGCTGCGCGACCCTCGCCAGAAGTCCAAAGGTGCACGCCAAACCATCCCACAATGCGGGTTTGAAAACCGCCTCGGACAGCAGATCTTGACAACCCTGCTTCAGGCAAATCAGACTCATCGCCAAATTGCCACTATCAACAGTGGATACATAGCGTGGCTCAAGTGGCTTAAGAGATTGCGTGTCATACCAGTTTAATAAATGACCGCGATAACACTCAAGCCGTGATAAAGAATCCAAGGTACTGCGCATTCGAATCACGAAGTCGCTGCAGACGATAAACCCCAGGTCATAAGCTACCTGTGATGATGTTAGTAACAAACCAATATTGGTCGGCGATGTCCGATGGCCCACCACAGCCCGGGGCTCGGCCTGAAAATTATCCGGCGGTAACCAATTATCCTCAGGTCCGACAAAGGTCTCGAAGAAATGCCAGGTGCGGCGCGCCACTTGTTGCAAGAATAACTGATCATGCTCATCCAGCTTTTCACGCCTTGGTTGTCGCGGCCGACCCACCCAGATCGAAACCTCTGGGGCAATCAGCCAGAGAAAGAGAACAGGCGCAGCGGGTAACACCGCGTCACGAAAGAATAACCCAAGAACGATCGCTGCCAGTACTGCCAGCGCAGCAGACGGCCACATGAGTCGCCAGGTCGACCGGCGACTACCTAGATGATCACTCATCGCTTCTGCATGAGCAGCGGTACGCCACTGTAAGAGATGACGACGACTGATATTCAAACGCCAAAGCGTTCGGGCTATGGCGTCAAGGGACTGCTGGGTATCACTGACTAAAAAGGTAATCGATAAAAACCAACGCCCGCTACGTTCGGACAGCCGGCGCAAGATATCCGTATAAAGTCCATGTCGTAGTCCTTGAGATAGAATGCCAGCTAACTCACCAATGAGGTAAACCCCAGGTGTCGCCACCGCCAACAGAGTCCAAATCCAGGCACTCCCGGGCAGAACTACCCAGCCTCCGATAAAAAATAACAGCAGCGCCGGCGCAAGCAGACTGCGACGCAGATTATCAATAATTTTCCATCGATCAATACCAGACAAAATATTAGCCACGCGCTCCCCGGCCGCAGCAGGAACGCTGGAACGCAGCCAGGGAATGAGCTGCCAATCGCCTCGAATCCATCGGTGCAGACGCAAAGCGTACTCGGGATAATTCACCGGGAAATTTTCGTAGAGCACCACGTTTGAGGCCAGAGCAGTGCGACCCTGTATGCCCTCAAAGAGGTCATGACTGAGAATCGCATCATCGGGCACCCTATTTTCCAGGCTGCGCTCAAATGCCGCAACATCATAGATGCCTTTACCGACAAAGATGCCGGTGCCAAACAAATCTTGATAAAGATCAGAGACAGCCCTGGAATAGATATCTATCGCCGTGTCACCAGCATACAGCCGACAGAACAATGACACCGGGCCCGACAGCGGCAATACTTCCAGACGCGGCTGAACAATACTGTAGCCGCCGATAATCTTCCCTGTCGCAGGATCCAACTCCGGTTGATTCAATGGGTGCATCATAATGCCGACGAGACTGGCTGCAGTTTCCGGTGGCAGCATCGTATCGGCATCGAGGGTAATCACGAACCGGCAATGCCGGAGCTGTTCAATTTCGCCAGCCTGAAGTGAAAATTCACCTTCAGCACCCGTAAGCACATACTGATTGAATTGCGCCAATTTGCCCCGCTTACGCTCACGACCCATCCAGCATTCTTCTGCTGGATTGTAATGTCGGCGGCGATGGAGCAAGACAAATCGACCTTTCCCGTCGCCTTCGTACTTCCGATTCAAGCCATTAATTTGTTCAACCAGGGCGGTATCAATATCATCATCTTCCGGTACCCGCTCTTGCGCGGCATCTGGCAAGTCGGAAAGCAAAACGAAGTGCAACATAGGGTCTGGGTTAGAGAGATACCTGATCTCGAGCCGTTCCATCATCTGGGGAATATCCACTGCCCGACCGACGATAACAGGCACAACAACCGCGGTCTTTGCAGCAGCAGGAATAGCTTTTCTGAAATCCATGCCGGGCAGTACTCGTGGATTAATCAACGCGGTAATCAGCCATTGGACCACAGTGATACTGAGCACTGTCGCCGGTAGCAACGATAACAAAACACCACCAGTCCAGGCGGCCAAACCCGCATCACTCTCCAGTAAAAAGTACACCGGCGGTAATAGTGCAAGCAATAACACCAACACCAGGCTTGCGGCATACCCCCCTCGAGCATGACTAATCAGCAGTTTACGAACGCGGTCAGTAAAGGCAGGCCGGTAGCCTATGGCTGACTCCAACTCAGGCCGACCGCTGTCGCTCAGCCAGAAGCCCACATGACGCCGCTTGCTTTCGGTTAACCGGGCATCAAAAGCCCCTTGCGCCAAGTCAACCGCTTTGCGCGCAACCTCTGACTCGGTCACCTCAGCGCCACGACCTAATTTTTCGATAATGCTACGATATTTATTCCGGGTATCAACTGTCATGGAGGCATAAGCAGCCACAGGATCCGTGCGGAGAATATGCTCGACTTCGCTGGTTTGATCGACAAAGTCCTGCCACTTTATGGATTGTATGGCAGCGAGGCTGTTGATCGCTTGAGAGATACGATCGACAGGCTCAGCGCCCCGATTCTCGATGGCATATTCGCTCATCTCACAACGCGCCTTGAGCGCCGGATTGACCTGCTCAAAGGCATCTACCAGATTCTCGAGACAAGCCAGTCGCAAGAAGGAGGGCAACGCCCAAAGTTCGGCGATGTTTAAGGTTGATTGTTGCTGATAACCGTTAACAAATACCCTCAAATTACTTAAAGAGACCTGCTTCGGCATAGCCCGCAACGCACCGTGGGCAATACTCAGAAGTCGTGGAATGGGCTCATTGCCTACACCGCTCAAGGCCGGCAAGCGCCGATAAAAGCTCTCAGGTAAATCGGTTCGCACCTGGCGAATAGCACGCAGCACTCGATAGTCGTTATCAAGCAGCCAGTCAGCAATTCGAGTGGCGTCGACCGCCGGATCCTGACAATAGCGTTTAGCCTCTGTCAGCCACAGAGGCATCTGTGCAACTTGCCGATACATGGGAAATTTAGGCGCTTTGTCACCTATCACTGTATGACCCACTGCCAGGGATAAGCCCAGAGCCTGCAGATTGTCAGTCTGCTGCTCCTCCTCTGACATTATCATTAATTCGCACCGGTCGGTCGCCGCGCACCCTTAGAATCTGCACTTCGATAGACATGCTGACTACCCCCGTAACCGTTCTGACCTGGGCGCCGAATCATGAGAGTTGGAACCCTGGAATTAGCCAGCAAATAGCTCGTCACATCACCAGCGGCGACCTCGGCATGCCCGCCACAACCATGAGACGACAAAATCAACAGGTCTGCCGATTCATTGATGATGGATTCATTCAGCAGGCGACGCGAATCACCACCGGCAAGAATAATACTGGTAGCTACCAGACCGTCGGCACTCATATTTTCCTGAATACGATCCATATAGCCTTTGGCCACTCGCTCGTTGCGGCGCAAAAGACTGTCTCGTAATTCAATATCCTCGTTATTCAGGGGATCGATTTCCGTCAACACCGGCTCGGGTATGGCGTGAATCAAAATAATTTTGCCATTGAATGCCTGGGCGATCTTCTTGGCCAGGGGTAGTGCGCATTCTGCTCTGGCGGACCCATCTAGGGGAACCAGGATTCTCTGATAGTTTATGCTCACCTCTTTGTCCGCGCTCGCGGGCACCATCAACACGGAGTTCGCCGCGTTCTCCAACACTCGCCTTGCGGTTTGGCCTATATGGCCAGGCAGCTCAACATCAGAGCGACACAGCGCGACAATATCCTCGAGATTATCTGCCAGACAAGTACAAATTTGGTCACTCGTTCGACCTTGCAAAACTCGCGTCAGGATTTTTCGTTGCGGGGCTTCATACTGTTTTGATAGTCCAGCAACAAAGGCTTCGGCCTCCCGGCGACGCAGGTCCCACTCAATGGGGTCGAACGGGATCTGTGAGGCGGCCCTAGGCTCTATGACATGGACCAATTGCAGCGTGAAGCCCAGGGCATTTGAGAGCGCCATGGCATGCGGAATCAGTATCGCTGTTGATGTGGCCGTCTCAGTGCAGACAACCACTTTAGGCAGAGATCCATGCTCATGCTCCTGAGTCGGACGCGTGAGTGCGATAGTGGCAGAAGGCTTGGCGTTTGACGCAGCTATTTTCGGCATTTTCATCCTGACTACTCACTGATTTCTGTTTTCTCTTAACTGTTTAGTCAGCACCTTTGAAACTGGCACGTTTGAAACTGGCACGTTTGAAACTGGCACGTTTGAAACAGACACGTTCGAAACAGACACGTTCGAAACAGACACGTTCGAAACAGACAAGTTCGAACCAAGCTGGCTCTAGGTCAGCACGAATACTCACGATATTTTGAGGTGCTTAGTGTCACCGATGAACATCGAAGCCACATTGCGATAGATCAAAAAATCAGGCCGGTACAATCACAGCCTGTCAGTCTATGCGGCTACAGCACGCGATCTTTGGCAATAGCAGAGACCCGCCCTAGGTATTTTCCGCCACAGGCGCATTTGTTCAATCCATTCGCCCCTCAGCGCTTTGGGCAAATCACGGCGGGTTTGCATCATTAACGACCGGGGTAAGGACTCGCAGTGAGTAACAAGCACCCGCGCCGCTGAATGAAACGAGGAAAGTGAACCAACCGAATCAGGCTATGACTTGTTTTGGTTTGTATCAGCCTGGACTTCAACCCACCGCGACCAGTACATTAGACGCGATCAGCACAACACGAGACAATGAATGCCAGTCATCACGACCACCGAACACGCCGTCCAAAAGAATGGCCACACTAGCTTCTATCTGGCCGCCGGCCCCGAAGACGGTCCCTTGATCATCTTTGTGCATGGCTGGCCAGAACTCGCTATCAGCTGGCGCCATCAACTGCCCTTCTTTGCTGCCATGGGTTTTCGAGCGATCGCACCTGATATGCGCGGTTACGGGCGATCTACGGTCTATCCTACGCACGAGGCTTACCAGCAATCTTTAATCGTCGACGACATGTGCGCCTTGCTCGACCATCTGGGTCGATCGACAGCAATCTGGGTTGGACACGACTGGGGCTGTCCCGTGGTGTGGAATCTGGCCAGCCATCATCCACAGCACTGCCGGGCTATTGCTAACTTGTGCGTACCTTATGGGACGGTCGAGCGCGGACTCGATCAACTCAGCGCTCTGGTTGACCGAACACGCTATCCGATCGATGAATTTCCCGCCGGTCAATGGGAATATATGCGCTTCTATGAAGACCACTTCGCTGCAGCAACCGCGCCGATGGATGCCGATCCGCTGGCCACGGCAAAATTGCTGTTTCGCCAGGGTTCAGCTGCAGCCATCGGTGAGCGATCGCCAACGGCTTTGGTCTATCAAAACCAAGGCTGGTTTGACGGTGCGGCGCAACCCCCAGACTCACCGCGAGATGCAGACATACTAAGCCTGGAAGATCTTCACGCCTATGCCAGCGCCCTCACCCGCAACGGCTTTTTTGGACCGAATTCCTGGTATATGAACCACGCTGCCAATGCCTTATACGCCGCCCAAGGGCTAAACGGTGGGCGAATCGAGGCACCGGTTTTATTCATCGCGGCCCGGTATGACTCAACTTGTGATGCCGTGCACTCTGCCCTTGCAGAGCCTATGCGCGGCCTCTGCACGCATTTGACGGAAGCGGTGATTGATTCCGGTCACTGGATGGCCCAGGAGAAACCGATGGAGGTTAACTACCACCTGGTGCGCTGGTTGATGCAGGCGGTGCTCTAACCCATGTCTTTCGCACTGAATGCCGCAGACACAGCCTTCTACTCAGCGCACGGCTATCTGGTCCGTGAATCAGTTTTCAGCCTCGCAGAAATCAGCGAACTGCAGGATGCCGCAGAATGCGCCGCGAGTCGCGCCCTGGTCATGGCAGACGAAGGCCACAGCTATATCCTCGACCAGAAACGTTTTACCGATGTGGGTCAGATGACTTTACAATTTGAACAAACGGCCAGCAGTGACTTGCTGCGCGTCATAGAACCCGTTGACCAGCTAGACCCTCGGCTCGTGTCATTGGTCAGCGATGCCCGCCTCGTTGACCCCATGCAACAACTGGTTGGTACACCGAACATCGCCTTATGGACTAACAAGTTAAACCTGAAACGTCCTCGCCAGGGGTCCGGTTTCGGCTGGCACCAGGACTCTCCTTACTGGATTCACGACAGCCCGCATGTCGACCAGTTACCTAACGTCATGCTCGCCTTTGACGAGGCCACTGAAACCAACGGCTGCCTGCGAGTCATTCGAGGTAGTCATCGGCAGGGCTGTTTGCCCGGCACTGATGATGGCAGTCTGCTTGGCGGATTCTTCACCTCGCCGGATTGTTTTGACGAGGCGCAACAGGTGGCATTGACCGTACCCGCAGGTTCTTTGATTTTTTTCAGTCCCCATGTGATTCACGGTTCGCAGCCGAACCATACAGACACTTCTCGACGGGCTATTATTATTACCTATCAACCCGCCAACCATCCCATGCTGAAAACTGGCGAGGTCCGAAATATTCGGTAAGACCGCCTGCGCTCTTCCCATTAGCATCAAGTCATCCAGGCCGGGCGTGACAGCAGCGCGGCATAGTCAACAGCACCTCATTTTACGTGAGCCTAAGGCACCACTGATTGGTACAATAGGCGCCATCTATCACATTGAGATCACCACCGTGCCTGCTATCTATATCGACCTGATTGCCCTGACCTACATGCTCTGCGTCTGGTTCGGCTATGCTATCTATGCCAGGCGTCGCGCACGGCAGGGCCAGAGCACTTCGTTATCCCACTCCCTGCGTCTGCACCGTGAACATTGGGTTCGCAGAATGCTGGATCGCGACATCCGCATGACTGATGCATCATTGCTGGCGAGCCAGGAACGGGTTGTCGGCTTTTTTGCCTCAACAACGCTGATTTTGCTAGCAGCTGTGTTTACCGCTATGTCAGCCAGCAACGTGATTGCAGATATGGCCAATCAATTACCCTTTAATCTGACACAGACCACTGAACAGGTTCAACTCAAGCTGTTGGCCATCGTGACCGTGCTGGTCTACGCATTTTTTATGATTACCTGGAGCCTTCGCCAATATGGCTTCGCCGCCGTGATGATGGGCAGTGCACCGACCCCAGGAGAAACAATTGAACCTGCTGAGAAGGCGCGTTTTATCGACTCTATGACTCGCCTACTGGACGTCGCGGGGCACGACAATAACAAGGGTCTACGAGCCTATTATTTCTGCCTAGCAATGGTGTTCTGGTTGATCCACCCATACATCTTCATGGTCATGAGCACGGTCACTATCGTGATACTGGCACAACGAGAGTTTTACTCCAAGGCGGTTAGAAGCCTCGAGAGTTCTGTGTAGGCGCATTGTCAGACGTTCACCAAGGCGGTTTATTAACGGCGCTTTACTAACGGCACTTTACTAACGACACTTTACTAACGACACTTTACTAACGGCTTTTCGCTAAAGGCTTTTCGCTAAAGGCTTTTCGCTAAAGGCTTTTCACTCAAGGCGCTTCACTCAAGGTTCTTCGCTAAAGGCGCTTCACTCAAGGCTCTTCGCTAAAGGCTCTTCGCTAAAGGCTCGCCATTAAAGCTCGCCATTCAGCGCAGCTAGCAGGATCTGTCGATACTGTAGTGCAGAGAAGCTGATGGGGTTCGATCCCGCTGACGGATCAGCCACAGCCATGGCGCCGATGGTTTCGGGCAACCTGTCGGCATCAATAATACCGTCCAGCGTATGAGGAACATTGATCTCGGCGCGTAAAGCCAGAATCCAATTCATAAAACCCTCGAAGTCCGGTTCGAGCTCCAGACATTGTGCCAGCAGCCCAATGCGCTGCTTGATTACTGGATAATTAGCTTTGAGGACATAGGGCATCAGAATCGCATTCAACATACCGTGATGAGCATCGAATATTGCCCCCAACGGATGCGCCAAAGCATGCATGGCACCCAAGCCTCGTTGAAAAGCCGTGGCCCCCATCGTTGAAGCCACCAGCATTTGTTGGCGAGCCTCCACATCCGCGCCATCGCGCACCGCAGTAGGCAGATAGTCCTTTACGAGCCGCATACCTTGCATGGCGATGCCCTCGGCCATGGGATGGTAATAGTTCGAACAATAGGCTTCCAGACTATGGGACAAGGCATCCATGCCCGTCGCTGCTGTGAGTCCGGCAGGCAGACCTAGCGTTAGCATCGGGTCGAGAATCACTGCCGCGGGCATCATCTTCGGATGGAATATAATAACTTTGCGCTGCTGCACTTCATTCACGACTAAGGCAGCCCTACCCACCTCAGACCCGGTACCCGCTGTGGTTGGCAAGGCGATCAGCGGCATTATTCGACTAACATCTGCCCGTTGCCATTGATCACCGATGTCTTCGAGATCCCACAGCGAACAGGTCTGCCAAGCAAGCACAGCGATCGCCTTACCCGCATCGAGTCAATGGCAAC
>Ga0209119_1000775_pt1 | contig 32620 bp, 24 predicted proteins | sample COG_03_FD_184747 | JGI IMG/M metagenome (GOLD analysis project Ga0209119, IMG submission 184747) | Pelagic Microbial community sample from North Sea - COGITO 998_met_03 (SPAdes) (version 2) | ecosystem: Environmental > Aquatic > Marine > Neritic zone/Coastal water | place: Helgoland, sampling...
AAACGTCAATTACTGGTTTAACCGGAACTTTTAAATGGGTCAGCGGTGTTCTTGCCTTGAATGGTAAAATCTATTGCATCCCTCAGGATTCAGCGTCCGTTCTTATTATTGATCCGGCAACAGATACAGCGGAACGAACATCGATTACAGGTTTAAACGGATCTGCTAAATGTTTCGGTGGTGTTCTTGCACCGAATGGTAAAATATATGGTGTCCCTTTTAATGGTGCGAGTGTTATTATTATATCACCGAATGGATTACAAACGGTAGTATCCACTGACAGGGCATTATCCGCGTATTATAATAAATTGTAACATTGGTAATTTTTATAATATAATATAAATATATTAATATACAATAAAATCATGAGTAGCATATTTAAAAACATTACAACTAGCGATATACGGGCGAGTAGTAATAATATCAGTGACATAGGCTCGTCTGTATCTAAATTTAAGGATCTACATATAGGTGGTATAATAAACCCAGGTGGTTCATTGCCACTACCTAATTTAACTACGGTTCAACGCGACGCATTAACCCCAGCAAGTGGTGATATAATTTATAATACAACTACCAATGCTCAAGAATATTACAATGGAACATCATGGGGTAGCCCTATGTTGATAGGAGGTTCGTTTATAGATGTCACTAATAATGATATTAACGCGCTGGGTGGAACATTGAATCTTTCTAAGACACGTGCTGAAGGTCAGATTTCAACAAATGATAACCTGGGTAATATTGTATTCAGAGGGCAGACAGAGATAGGACAACAAATCGCGGGTGACATACGTATGGCTGCGATCGAACCATTTACAAATACATCACGCGGTACATCCCTGATTTTATCAACCACTACCATAGGTGGGACTGCTAATACACCACGTGTAATTATTCGAAGTGACGACGTATCAATTACCACACCATTAACATTATCTAATACATTAACACAACTACAGCGAACAACGCCGACGGCACCTTCGGGCGGGACGGATAGACTATACTTCAAAAGTGATGACCAGTTATACAGACAATCCAGTGCTGGAACAGAATCAAAAGTCGGAGATAACTTTGATACGCTAAACATCGTAAATAATGTTAGTGATTTCAGCGAATCCACATTAAACATCAGTAAAACACGAGCAGGCGGGCAACTATTGAGTAACGATGTATTGGGTCGTGTTCAATTCAAAGGTCAGACCGATACGACACTCGTTAATGGTGGTAGTATTTCGACTAGTGCTAATCAGACATTCACCAGTGGTTCGCATGGAACATCTATGGCGATATCAACAGTCACGAACAACACAGGGACGGAGGCGGTTAGAATGTTTATTAATAATAGTGCTGTTATTGTTAATCCTCCCTTAGAATTATCTAGCGAAATAGTGCAGACTCAGCAAACAAAACCGACGGCACCATTAAGCACTACTAATAAATTATACTTCGCGAGCGACGATAACTTATACACACAAGACTCAACAGGTCAGGAGTTAAAGGCAACTAACGAACTGCCGTTTTTGTTTGATACTCAATTAACTGGGGAGCAGGTAGATACAACATCAATTACATTCGCCGGTGGTGGTGGTTTGTTCTTTGGTGGTGTTCTCGCTCCAAACCGTAAGATTTACATGATACCAAACAACGCGACATTTGTAGGTATTCTCAACACAGACACAAATACTGTTGATACCACATCAATTACTGGTTTAACTGGTTCTGCTAAATATAGGGGTGGGTGTTTAGCGCCAAACGGGCGGGATATTTACTGCTGTCCGCAAAATGCTCAGGATATCCTTGTCATTAATACACATACCGATACGACTAGTTTTATCGCTGGTGTAAATGGTGCGGCAGGCGGATGGTATGGTTGTTGTCTATCTCCTGAAACGGGGTTAATATATTGCTGCCCATATAACGAAACACGTGTATTGATTATAAACCCGAGTAATAATACATTTGACCTAACTTCGCTTACGGGGTTGAGCGCATTCACGAACAAATATACCGGATGTTGCCTAGCACCGAATGGTTTAATCTACTGTTCACCGGATACAGAACAAAACGTTTTAATCATTGACCCCGTAAATCTCACACTCGATACAACCACAATCGCCGGACTTTCGCCGGCATCATTAAAATGGGAAGGTATAGTGACGGCTAATAATGGTTTTCTTTACTGTATCCCGCGTAATATAACGAGTATATTAGTCATTAACCCTGCGACGAATACATCTAGTTTTATCACTGGCGTTACTGCTGGCACAGGGTCGCGACGTGGTGGGGTATTGGCACCGAATGGTAAAATTTATTGTAGTCCTACAACATTCACTACTGTGTTAGTAATCGACCCTAGCGACGACAGTTTCACCGAATCTAGTATTACCGGTTTGAGTGCTGACTCTGGCAAATATATCGGTGTTAATATTGGTATTGACGGTAATCTATACTTTATACCAGCTAATGCGAGTAATGTAATGAAAGTAATACCCTCGGGGCTTAAAACCGTTAGTCTAGAACGATGTACATCTGCATATTATAATAAATTTTAAGAACTATATATCGTGAATTATTTTTCTTTGAAAAATCTTTCAGTTATCGCACATGAATTTAAATTAATGTAGGAAAAAATCCTTCGCTTAATATAACTTAAGTGTATCGTAGATATACTTACAAATTTCAAAAAAAAAATGTCGCAGTGTTTGAATAAACTTGGAGTAACTGATGTCGTCGTTCGCAACGATATAGAATTTAGGCATCCAGTGCCTGACACAACTAATAATTTGATTAATGCTTATGGAGTGGATATGACCATATTTAGCATGACTACGCCTACATCGATAAGCGCTATTACACAGACTACAATAGTAGGCGCCGGACGTGGTTCAACAACTATACCAGCTAACACATTTCGCCCGGGGTCCGTTCTTAAACTAACATGCTTCGGCACGATTGTTGGAGGGGGAGGAACGGAGGTTGTCTTAGGTCTTTATATTAATGGTGTTGTAGTATTGACCAGGGCACATACCTATAACCCAGCTTCATCTGGTTATGTTGGTCTTGCTTCTTTTGGTATTAATACGATTGGGGCTAGTGGAACATGCGAATCCGCTTATATGTTCACGTCAGGACCGGCAGGAGGAGGCCTCGATTGCGGTGACGCATCTATTGCGCCAATTGCTATTGATACAACTATCTCGAATTCATTTGATGTCCGCTTTAATTTTGATACAGCGGCGGGTAACTCATTAAATACCCGTATCTTGACGTGTGTTCTAGCTATATAAAAAATATAATTTTATGTATATAGAAATGATCGGTGTTGAAAATTCTAACAAAGTTAGGATTATCTGTACCATTAGAGTTGATTGGTCGGCATCTGGAGTAATTTCTATTAAATCCACTGGGGTCAATGGATTACTTGATGGCGAATCTACTTTTCTGTAAAATGCTATTTCGAATCCAGCATCTACAACTACCATGACTACATCATCTATAGCGATCAACACGTTTGACTTTAGGATCATTACGAGAGATCTAGTAATACAATTCACACCCGTGTATTTTACTTGACGTTTGCGATATAAATAAAATTTATACCTGGTTTCATAATTGGAAATTATCCCACAAAAAAGATACATTGGATATCTCTTTTTCGTTAAAAAAGACGTTTTATATTTATAAAAATATTCTTACATATATTATTAGATGATCAGTGTCTAAATTTAAAAAAACTGAATTTTTGAGATGTATATATTATAAAAAGGATTGTGCTCATTAACAAATGTCGGGTGTCTTGATGAAGATGATGATGAGTGAGATGAAGGCACCTGAGGCGTACCGATTGGTATGGTATTCGGAAAGTTTGGAGGAATACTTCAACGACAATATGGTCTCGTATGTGGGTCATAACAACACGTCACGGTGGGAAATCTACTCATATGCCAGAATCAATGCCATTGGAAGCTTAGTTCCCGATGAATTGGACACGGACGATCTTTGCGTTGAAGACCAATACATGCGTGGGATTATGCTCGTGATGCCGTGTATTCCCGACGCATATCGACGAATGCAGGCGCGAAGGGAGCTCAATGAGTTGAAGCATGCGAATTTGCTTCCACCAGTTCTTACTTACGCCGTGGGTGAGTATTTGTAGTCGTTGAACTACCTGGATTAAACCAGCCAAATACCTAGGCACCAAGGAAAAGAGTGTGTTTAAATATAGTTAGAAAATGCCATAGCATAATCTAATTATATTTATTCAGTTATAACTTCGGGGTAAAACTCGCTGTTATAATTTTTTTGTGTAATTCAAACCCCTTTTGCCCATTTAAAAAGGATGTGAAATAAAAATAATTTAGAGATGTAGCACAGATTTTTAAATTGAATTTACATTAGGGTATTATAAAACTAAATATACAATGGTCAAAATTGAATATCCGGATAATGTTAATACAACAACAATCGAATCTGTGTCATCTGAAGATATGTCCACACATGAATCTGAAGAAACATTTATGGAATTGTGGGAAGCTAAAAACCAGAATATAAGTGTTGCGACTCTAAAAAAAGTTGCCGATGTAATCGAATGTAAGTATCCCAGTAAAATTAAAAAGCTTGACATTATCACAAAAATAAGCGATACGTTATCTGAAAAAAATAAGAAAGGTTCTGAGTGGTTAACCGATGAATTAAACCAAAAGTTAAGTATGCTTATTAACACAAAATCTAAGTCTGGATCACGTGCCAATAATATACAAGCCGATGTTAAAATACCTAAAAAGAAGGTGGTTAAACAACCCGAGACTGATATTTCTGATGAAAAAGAAGAATCGCCAAAGATAATTAAAAAGAAAGTTATCGATTATTCATATTTAAGGGAACCTAAAAATATTTTAGTATTTGAGATGAAAATTTCTGAATTAGAACAGGAAAAAATTAATAAACAAAATTCTGATATAATTATTTCTGTTGTAAAAAGTTGCCATGAAAAATTATTTCATGCTCTTAATATGAATGCGCATGATTGTCGGAATGATATTTTAACAATCATATTGTTAAAATTACTAGAACCAATTATGTCAGACAAACCTGAAGATGGTAAAATAGATTTACTAAATCCTAAATATGCTAAATATACACCAATCGATGTAAAATATTTATCATACCTTAACTTATCTAAATTAATAACAGATACCGATAATCTTAGGAGTACAAAGGGTGTTGATAATATAAAAAGAATCGGTGGTATATTGACACGACATGAATATACATCAAATTTATTTGAAAATGAAAATATCATATTATGCCCAGATAAAAGTGTATTAAAAGAAATAATCGATAAAATCAATAATATTAATATTGATGTATTTTACAATACTAATGATATTATGGGTTATATAGCAGAATATTTTAATGCATATTTGGGAAAGGCAAAGGAGTTTCAAACGCATTTAACACCAAGATGTATTTTAAAATCTGAGATGTTATTTAATCACGATACATTAATAAAAAAATTAGAAAAATGTAAAAATGATGGTAAAAAATTTATAGTAGGCGACTACTGTATGGGAACTGCGGGTTGGTTAATTACATTTATAACACACTTTAAAAAATATTCTGATATAATTGAACTCGGTGGTGGCGAAATTCAAACTGATATGTATCGTTATAGTTTGATTAATATATTAACAACCACGAAAAGAATGCCTAAATATACAAAAAGAGGCAATAGTCTATGTATGATCGATAACGAATATAAATATCAGGCGCAATTTGAGAATCCGCCATTTAGTTCTAAAATTAAATTATCATTAACTAAAGACCAATATAAAAATGGATTACTTATCTCTGATGAAAAAGAGTTAGAATTGAAAATGAAACATTTTGATACGGTATATGGATTAAAACAAAACAACGCTATAGTTAATTTCTTAGAAGTTAAAAATATTACCTTGGAAGATGGTGGATATTGTTCTATAATTGTTGGATATGGTGCCGTTTTTAATTCATCTGGCCTCACATCAGTTAGAGCACATTTTATGAAAATTTATGATATTAAATCTATAACTGTGTTTCCACGCGGTATTTTTCAATACACGTCAAGTGCAACTTGTAAAATAACATTTATTAAAGGATATCCAACTAAAGAAATACAAATGTTAAAAACAAATATGGATTGTTCTGAAATAACACTTACAACAACTGTTAAAATGGAAGATATTAATAAACATCCTAATAAATCTTGGATGGTTGATGATTATTTATTGGAATCAAAATCAAATAACGATATTGAATATATTGAATTTGGTAAATTGTTCACATTAGAAAAAGGAACTCTGGCCAGTGGTAAAGTAATTAATGATGAAAACGGAGAAGGTGTATTTGTAAATAAAGGTGACCAAGATAAATGGCAAAAAATAAACACCAATATTTGTAGTTTAACGGATGAAAATATATTTATAGCACGGGCATTTAATGGAAATGGCAAATGCCCTATACGATACTATAATGGTGTTTGTATATGTAGTAATTTAATGTTTCATTGTAAATTAACTAAAGAATTTTCTAAAAAAGTTAATTTAAAATTCGTTTATTATTATTTAAAAAGCAAACAATCGTACATTGAAGAAAATTACCAAACGGGTCAAAATAATCAATCTCTTAATGTTGATAATTTTAATAGATTTCCTATTCCATTACCTGCCATAGAACGACAAAATCAAATATCAATTGATATGGATGAATGCATGTTATTTAATGATAATTTAAAAAACATTAATGATGGATTAAATAAAATGATTAATAAATACATGACTAACCAAATTAGGTATATGGAAATTGATGAAGTCGAAATGAAAGAATTGGGTGAAATATGTGATATAAACAATGGTGAACGTATAGTTAAATCTCAAACAAACCGTGGTATTTATAATGTATATGGAGGTGGTAATGAAACATTTACATATGATAAATATAATAGAGATGATGTTACTTGTAAAATTTCACGATTTGCTATTTCGCTTCATAATTGTGTTCAAATTATTTATGGTAAATACTGGCTAAATGATAGTGGATTAACTTTAAAAAGTAAAGATAAAAATATCATAAATAAATTTGTATGGTATTATTTATTAATAAATAAAAGTATTATTTATAATAAGGCAGCAGGGGCTAATCAGAAAAATTTGAACATTTCTAATTTATTAAATATTAAGATTCCTATTCCATCAATTGAAAAACAAAACGAAATAGTAGAATACTGCGATTACTTAATGAATGCTATTAAAACTAATAATAATATCATTCAAAAAAATAAAGAATTGATAAATGAAAATCTAAAATTATAAAAAATATTAAAATACAAATATTAAATTATTATATTATATTTTTTATATTAAAACTTTGGGTAAAAGTATTCATAGTTTAACTCTGGTAAGATTTTTTTATTAGAATTACCAATTTGTTTATTATCAGATTCTAACTTATTTAATTTTATACATTGTTCCTTTAATGATAAGTCATGCCACTCATTATACATGTCTTCCGTTATATGAAGTTCTTGTAATTTTTTAAATAAATTATCACATGATTTCATATTATTTGGATAATTTATTTTATTAGAGTCTAATTCAAGCCACCCTTGCCATTTTCCCTTATATTTATTTGAAGGACATAAAGGCATCCAACTATAACTTGGATTTTTTATAAATATATTATAGTCAGTTTCGTTAGTTACCCCACTCTTTTTTAATATTAACATAAACCGTTTGTATGTATGTAAATTACTACTGTATTTATGCCATATCTCAATAGGAATATCATCACCCTCATAATTTTTAATAATATGTCTTGCATTACCATCTGAATTGAAATCAATATTTGATTTATTAATTATAGGTTCCTCAACTTCATTAGTAACAAAGTCTAAGTATCTGATAACATTTTCAAATCCACTCGTATCATCTTTAGCGATAGGTAATAATAAATGTAAACACTCTTTATTTGGATATTTTCTAAGCCCTCTTCCGACACACTGTGAAATATCCACGAATGATGATTTAGGGTCCGCGAATACAATTAAATCTATTGGTGGGTGATCATATCCCATTTTCATTTGACCAACTGAAATAATTAAACAATCGGCCGCATCATTTTCGAATATCTTCTTATCTGTGTTATACTGTATTTTTTTATCGTACGTTGTTGTTTTTTTTAAATCAGTAATATAAATATAAAGATTGAATTTACAACATTCTTTATACATTGTATTATATAAGGAAACCGCATTTTCTCGATTATTACAGAATACCAATCCTTTGTGTTTATTATATGTAAACAGTGTCGTATTAATAAGAGTTGCCATTGAACTACTTTTTATAACATTGGCATCAATTACTTTAACAACAGTAACTAATTTAGATAATTTATTATCAGTTACCAATTCATAAATTTTTATTTCATCGACTGTATTACCGTAAAGGGTTTTCTCAGACATAATATCATATGGAGTCGCCGTACAAAATATTCTATAAGATATATTTTTTGCTATATTCCAATAACTATTAGGTGTATAAAAATTAGTTATTACATGAGCTTCATCGAATATTACCATATCAATTTGTATATCACTTAATAGGATAGATAACGATTGCTCAGAATGATAACAAGCAACTATTATATTTTTTTTATGTGAATTAATTTCATTAACAAAAAGCGTCTTATTATTAAATTCATTTTTTTGAACAATATTGATATCATTATGTGAATCAATTATACTTAGATATTTTAATGTAGTCCATTGTGAATTTAGTAATTTTAATGGAGTAAATATAATAATATTGAAACATTCGTTAAATGTGATTAATTTTTTCATGATATTGTATATAATATATGTTTTTCCAGATCCTGTAGGTGCCTTAATTAATACCTTTTTATTAATTTTTAACTCCAATAATGATTTGCTAATGTAGTTTTCTTGATAATGTCTTTTTTCAAATTTATCGGTATTGTTTAGTGATTGATATTTTATTTCTTCATGTATTAACTTTATAATTTGTTCTTTTGCTTTATTATCACCATCTACCAATTCTCTGATTGTTCTTGTCATACATGATACATATTGGTCCAATTCTTTACCAAATATAACTTGGTTATTAAAATTATATTTTAACAAAACGGTATTTAGTTCGCGTGTCGTTGGTAATTCATTAAATTCAAACCATTCAGACCCACCACCTTTATATTTTTTATTATTGCATGTATTAAACTGTCTGTAATAATACTGTAATACAGTTTCTATTTTAATCATTTCTTCTTTATTATTACATAAAATTAAATAATCTAAAATTGGTTCAATGTATGGCATACATGTAATATAACCACCTTTACGATCTATCCAATTTATACACGAGCCGATCTTTTCAACGTGATCATTTAAATCTAAACAATGAAGCAAATATACTAAAAACATGATTATTATTGTATTTTAATTATTTTAAATTCAATTTTAAAATTGAATTTACATTAGGGTATTATAAAACTAAATAGATAACACATAAGAATGCCAGTCATTACCGAATGTAAATGGTGCTGCGACGAAAATTGTGAAATATTAGAACTTGATAAAGATCATTGGGATCCATTTAAAACATTATGCTATGAAGAAAGCAATCACGATGGTACATTAACTAAAGATATGTTTGAAGAACAGTATAACGGTAAGTGGTATGTATTAAGTAGATTTGCCAAAGACCAAATGGAAAATACTGACGATGGGTCATTAAGTGATTTACCGTGGTATATTAAACAGTGTATTGATTGGGATAAAGTTTGGGAAACAATATCAGTCGATTACAATGTTTACGATGATTATGTATTCAGAATTTTGTAAATACACACGTGTGTATTATAAAAAATATCATAGGTATGGAAGATATGATATTGTTCATTATAAAGATGTCAAAGTATAAATACAGTATTTATTTTAAAATTAGATTATTTAAATCATTTATTATTTCTTTCATATTTTTTTTCTTTTCCGGTGGTTCCAATTCCGCGAATTTATGTTGTAGACTATTAGGTGAAAAACAATACATTTCTTTATCATACTCACCATATAAATTCCATAGTTTATCTGAGTTTCTTGATTTAGCAACTATATAACAATTACATAAATTTCCGTTATAAATCATCATAAAATTTTCAACCCCTATTTTAATTTTTACTATATTGCCATTAAAATCATTATATAGTTTAATAGAATTTGGTAATTTGTCCGACCATGCTACTTTTTCCAACGCATACGTTTTTAATTCAGTATAGTTATTATTATTAATTGCAATTTGTAAAGATTCTACAACGACATCTATTAAATTAATACGTACATCAAATTCATCTAACATCAGTTTCCAATGCTCAGTCATCGTCTTTGGTATTATAGATATGGATTTTTTATTAGAGCTATTTAAAAGGTTGTCAATATCTGATATTTTTCTTATTATTTTAAAATGTTTCGAATCACAGTGAGTTTCATTACGTTCGTTTTTATTTATGTTTTTAACAAACATAAATGCTTTTTTATATTTTATCATCTTTTTTTTGTAATCATATAATTTCTTGTTCAATTTACGAACAAACAAATTATGTGCTGGGTTCATGATCATATTATGTAAAAAAATAATATTTAAAATATAACAATCATCTAGTTCGACCATGCATTCACATCGCAAAGATATTATGAATATCATGTAGTTCAGTAGCATAATAATCTTTCGCATTGATAGGGATTCGACCATCAATACCGTTAAAATATTCTAATTTTTTTATTGGGTGTGTTAGTAATTCCACAGAACTTTTATTATCCGATACTGCTAAGATTTTATCTATAGCTTTACGTAAATCAATTTCATCATATGGGGATTCAGAATTTTGGATTAATATATTCCAATTAAATCCATTGTAGTGATTAACCGGGTCTATAACAAATATTTCATCATACAAACCAGATATTTTTTCATAATAATCGGCGGAGTGTTTAATTTCTAATTCTAGTAATTTAGAAACAAACGCCTTCGTTGATATATGTATTTTATGTTTTTTAATAATATAATACATAAATACAGGTTTATTACCATTTAGTACTTGTTGCCTCTGTATTTTATTTTTCTTAAACAGAGTTCCACAACTTGCCGAACATGATGATTCAGGTGTTTTTCCAACTAGCGACATCCATAAATTATTACTTGTTATGAATTTCCATATTTGTTTCGTCGTTCTCGGAATACCATCAACAAGTGTTTTTATAATAGCATCTGGTAAACTTGCACACTGTTTAAGCAAACTATCTTTTGTAAGATTAATAATTTTATTTTTTATATTGTCGTCAATTATTATATTACCGATACTATGGCTAACTTGTTTATTTTTACCATTGTTAAATTTAATATCATTTACAAATTTAACAAATGATGGGTCGTTATTAATATGTAATTCTTCTATAATAGTCATAACAGTTTTAAATTTATCATCATCATTTTCTTTAAATACCTGTGGTATTAATAGATAAGCCATTTTATTTGGTATATCATATCTATAACTTCTCGGCCGAGAAATGATTTGGATAATATCTGATTTATTATATCGCGGATCCACAAATACGGCAACATCCATTTCCTTAATATTAATCCCATCAGTAACCATTTTACAGTTAATTAAAATAGATATTTTTGAAGATTCCTTAAATTTTTTGATGTTATTACGATTATCGTTAGGTGTTAACTCGGATGATATCATAAAGAGATCTATATTTTGAAAAATCGCTTTGTCTGAATCTTGTAATGACTTATATATAGATTTAATTTTTGATATACTATTCGTATACATTACTATTTTCCGTGGTCTGTATTCTAAACTTTCGTCAGCTAGCAATGACCCTAACATTTGAATTGATTTATTTTTAATTATATCATTGGTTTCTGTTTCACTGCTATCGTCATATGACCCAACTATTAGACTCGCATGTGTCATAAATTTAGTTTTAATAGCGTGTTCAATGTCTGTATATTGAACAATATTAGATGAATCCCCAAAATATTTCGGGTCATTCATAAATATGAACTCTTTATTAAATAAGTAGTTACCATTAATAGGGGTTGCGGTTGAAAATATTTTAACACAGTCGCCTTTATTTTTTTCTAATAATTTTAATGGATGTGTGTTAGTTTGTTTAGTAACTAAATAGTGTGCTTCATCAAATATAAATAACTTATTCGTATGGCTGTCCAATACCGGTTTTAATCGTTTAAAGGATTTATCACATGTAAATATCAACATTTTCTTATTTGTTCTTATATTGTTTTTAAATTCATTATCAGTAATGTTGTATAAGGAGCCACTCGATGATATTTCTACAATAGTAAAATCAGGAATCATATTAACCCATCTTTTTATCATATCATCAATAAGAGTTAATCGAGGGCATACATATATAATATATGTAAATTTGTATTGATATTCGTAAGCAAATCTTTTAAATAATTCCGTTTTACCGCATCTACACATAATATATAATCTAATTGTGTAATCATATGCTTCACAAAACATGTTATTAACTATACTTTTCATTTTAGGATATGCGTGTATTTGATATCCCTTTAATGGCATTGGTAAATTGTCTTGCTGTTTTAAATCTTGCCAAAAATCACCCCAGTTGAAGTTATTCAATGATTGGTTGGACGTGTTTAATTCTATAGAATTATTTATACTATTTAATTCCTCGGGTGTATATTTTTTAACAAGAAATAATCCGATTAATGGAAACTCTTGTTGAATGATCTGTTCTATTAAATCAACACCACTTAGCTTAATAAACTCATTTGATTGTTTAGTTTTAGATTCAATTAAATGACTCTTTAATTTATGCAATAGTGGAAATCTATCACATGTTTCTGCCGAATTAAGTTGTTTTGTAAACAATGAAAATATTTTATCAATTTCTACATATGGCAATATGTATTTATCACTTTTAATTTCGAATATGTGGGTATATTTACTTCGTTCTGAGTGTTGTTCAGTAGAATCGTTAATACGATTAATTAAATTTTCAACACCGCCTGATACATATCCATATTTACATTTATTTAAAAAACTCCAATCGTCATTTAAAGTTATGTATATATTATGCGCGGGCATCGTTCAGTATATTATATCAACTGCGGTTAGTTTATATTAAATCATATTTAAATTCATTTTTAGATAGTTATGAAACAAGATCGCCGTGTTTAAAGAAATAATTTGTTTATAAAAAAAAATATTCAAATATTTTACATTTTTAATGTTGGTGTATGATATATTAACCAGTGTATTGATTGGGATAAAGGTTGGAAAACAATATCAGTTGAATACAGTGTTTATGATAATTTTGTAAATTTAACTTAAGTATTTTATTGTAATGCCTTTTAAACCGTTTTTTTAATCCATTTAATTTGTTGAATACTTTGTGAATCGGCATCAATATTTTTTAATGGGGTTTTCCATTTAACTAGTGCTCCTAAATTTTTTACATGACAAATATTTTTGAGAATAGATTGTAAATCTTTCCATACTAATGTAATTTTTTTATTAACATTATCTTTTTCAGTCTCGTGGTTATAGGGAGTGCCACTAGTTGTACAAAATATTTCAATGGCTCTTATCAAATATTCCTTTTTCTGCTCGTCATTTAAATTGGCAATGTCAATAACTTCACATTTTATTTCTTCACCGTTTTTTTCTTCAACCATTTTGATTGTGTGTTTGTCAAATATTAACGGCGGTGGTATAACAGGTGTTAAGTCAAGTGATAATTTATATTCACCACTTGAAATAAAATCGTTAAAATATTCATAATCTTCTGTGTGATTGGCAGATACATGATGGACTATTTTAATTAACGCCGTGTAATGTACAACAACCATTTCTTTTTTACGATTAAATTTGAGTTGCTGTAATAACTTTTTTAGTTTGTAGTCTAGTTCTTTTGCGGCGTAAACTTCTTCAATATGACAAAAATAAAATATATCATCACCAGTTTTACCAGTATTGTATTGAGCAAGTCTAGACTTGAGAACCTTCTCGCCAATTGTATCGATACAACCCGGTTTAAATATATTTTGTTCAGCATATCGCTTACTTGTTGCTATATAGAATGTACTAGTCTTATCCAATGATTTAGTATTATTAATATGATTTTGAACTCGTTCATTAATAATACGCATATTTTCAACCTTTGCCGTCATATCATCTATTTGTTTTTTTGATAAATATAAATGCATAGCTGAAATATAATCTTTCATAACACCTGCTAGTTTTACAACCTTGCGATATAACAGCCGTGATGATCGACCGTTGGTCGTATTAGATTTCATAAGTAAATCTTCATATGTATCACCTGTAATAGCATAATACTTCTTATTATTAGAAATTTTTCTACTTGCCAAATTTGGCAAGTAAAGATTTACATAAGTTACAACCAATTCATTGTCTTTTTTGATAATTTTATAGTGAATATTTTCAACATAATCATTACATTCAATTAACATACGTTTAATGAAATGAGGAATTGCGGTCGAACCGGTTTCGTTCGTAAGTTGCTCTAATATAATTTCATCGCTCAAATATATCCAACTATTTGAGTATACTGGCAACCATAGTAGTTTAAGTTTTGTGATTTCATCATCGGTGAACCCAATGAACATCGCAAGTTCAGTTGCGGACGGTTCCTTGTAGTTAAATTTAACGAGAGCGTTTTCAATTTGGTTTGTCATGTGTTTACGGATATATTGTATATCATATTTAATCTTTAAATAAAATCGTGAAGGAATGTCATCATTTGTAGATATTGGTCCTTAACCTCATCATAATCAATACCTTTATCATCACATGTTTCTTTAACAATTTTCATTAACTCATTCATAGTATGTTATTGTAATTTAACTCGTGTGTGATTACGTTTGCGTTCTTTTGATTTTCGTTTAGATATTTCATTCGCTTTGGCTTTAACTTCCGGTCGCCTGACGTATTCGTATCTACGCTCTTCAAGGGTCGCCATTATCGTTTATATAATATATTATTTAACTTCAATTTTAGATAGATATTGAAGTGTTAAACAGCACCTTTTTTAACTAAATCAATTTATATTAAATCAATTACAAAAAAAATATTTTAACATTATTTATCACGAATTTCAAAGAATTTTAAATGGGTACCTCTTGAATATTTTGACCACGTAGTTCATCTTTAGATTTTAAAATATTAATAAAATCGATTTCAGATACATCTAGATCAAATTTACAATATTTGTAATATTTAAATACTGTTGTTTCATTTTTAACAAATTCTTTCCAAAATACTATTGGATTTGGATTGTATCCAGTGTGTCCAATTTTCGCTATGAAAGTTAAATTTGTGTTTAATCTAAGTTTTTCTTTCGACTCTCTTTTTTTATTAAGAATATTTTGTCTAGAACTTAACATTTGTTTAATGCTTTTATTTTGACATCGAAATCCATAATAATGATACTCGTAATTATACGGGTTATGTAGTTTGTATATAAATAAAGATTGTTGTTCTTTATTTTCGATCGTCCCCATTACAACTCGGTCTACAACGGCTTGATCAAGTTTGTTATTAATTTTAACAACTTCTACTTTAGTATCTTTTAATTCATCTTTAGTTTCTGTAGCAATTCCCAAAAGTTTATTAAAAGCTTCCTCATGTTTTTTATCTGATTTAATTTGTATTTCTTTAGACTCAATTAGAATTAGTTTCATTTCAGATAAATCATTTTTAAGTGATGTAATATTTGCGTTTAATGATTTAATTTGTACTTGATTTTGAAACTTAATATACAATTCCATAACCTCCATCATATCAATATAGTATCGGCGAACTTGTTTGCCCTTATCAGTTTGACATAACATAAGCATTTCCTTAAATAATTTAGGCATGACTAACAAATGTTTAATTCGTGCAGCACTCTTTCCAGTAGGTGCGAGTGGATATATTGATGAAATATCAAGTTTTTCATCATTATTTTTGAAGGACTTTGATTCGTCCTTCAAACTTTCCTTGTTTTTTTCGCAAAATTCAATGTATTCACTGTTTTTATATGAATGCCATAATTTATTTTGATATTCGATAAAGTTATCATTTATTAAATTAACTAATGATTTTCTTTGTATCTTTATATTTCCACTATATCCAAAATACTCTACCATAGATTCATCCATATAAATAGGCATATCATTACGAATATTATGAAATACCTTATCTACCATAATGCTATCTAAGTCAATATTATTGAAAGATATGAATTCTTTGAAAGTCATTTGTGCTTGAACCGCTAAAGAATTCTCCAATATCTGTTGTTCGTTGAGAAGGAGCATTTTGAATTAATTTGAGTCAAATTCTTTCAATTCAGATATAATAATAATATTCTATTATTTAAATTCAAATTTCAAAAAAAATATAATATACCGACATTATTTAACTTTGTTAAATCAAGTCATACTATGATTATTCTTTACAAATATTTTCAAACCACTCTCCTCGAATACGATTATCTTTATATATTATATGTAACTCTTGTTCCCTCTCATATGGAAACTGAGTTAATTCATATTTTATAACTGAAAGTTTTTGTGAATTAGCAACTTGTAGCGTTTCTAATCTTTTTTGTAATTTCCAACACCAACCTATTTTAACATTTTTAGTTTTTTCTTCCTGTATATAATAGACACATCCAATACGGTATTTATTTTGGATATTTTTATCTAATTCTAAAATGGATTGTAATCTTGTGTATTGTTTTGAAAATATTTTCTTATACTCTATTTCAAATTCAAGTTTTTCATATTTACATTGATATTTAATATATAAAATCATGGCTTCTTCCATATCAAGAAAATAGTTTCTTATACGCTTACCACGTTCAGTTTGGCATAGCATAAGCATTGACTTAAATAATTTAGGTGAAACTAACAAATGTTTAATTCGTGCAGCACTCTTTCCAGTCGGCGCCGGTGGGTATATGGATGAAATATCGAGTTTTTCTTCTGTTTTTTCGCAAAATTCAGCATATTCACGATTTTTATATGAATGCCATAATTTATTTTGATATTCGATAAAGTTAGTTTTTAGTAAATTATTAATAGACTTCCTTTGTTCTAATATTATTCCACTGTATCCAAAATACTCTACCATAGATTCATCCATATAAATAGGCATATCATTACGAATATTATGAAATACTTTATCTACCATAATGCTATCTAAGTCAATATTATTGAAAGATATGAATTCTTTGAAAGTCATTTGTGCTTGAACCGCTAAAGAATTCTCCAATATCTGTTGTTCGTTGAGAAGGAGCATTTTGAATCTGTAGAAAGGATTTGTTTCACAAATATTTTCAGATATAATAATATTATTCTATTATTTAAATTCAAATTTCAAAAAAATAATATATTGATAATATTTTAAATAAGTTTAATGGTTTACATTTTTAATTGTGTATTAATATATTATATACGGGAACCCCGTTAATTAATTCGTAATGCCTAATTACGTTTGCGAAAAATGTGGTAAAGATTTTTATCAAAAGAATGACTATACAAGGTATAAATATGATAAAAGAATTAAAAAATGACTATAAAAATAAAAATTATACATTATTAGTAGATGGGTATATATGGCAATAAATGTATAAAAGAATGTATTAAAATAATTAGATATTCAAATGTTGAATCGATTATTAAAAAGGCCCAACATTGTATGAATTTACTAGACAAAAAATAATATATGAATATTCACATGAACAACACATTAAAAAATAAAACATTAAGTTGATGAATTATTAAAACAAGTTAATAAACCAATTGTAAAAGTTAACCTTAAAAAATTATTTATTGATGAAAATTCTATAAATTGAAATTTATATTATATCATAATAAATGTGACAAAGAATTTAATAACAAAAAAATATAAATTTAATTATTTTATTTAAAATGGGTAATAGCTTAAATAATTGGTTCCGTTAATTTGAAAATCACTACATTTTTGTATATTTGTTCTATATGTTTCACAGCCAATTTCAACGACTGGTTTAGTTTTAATTTGAATATGATTTTGTGGATTTACCATTGTTAATCTGGCTTTTTCATAATTAATTATATAAGATATGGTATTAGATATTGTATTTATTATACCACAATATTTATTATAATTTTCACAAGTAACTGGTTTACTTTTTGTGGGATTATTGTATATTTTTTTTAATTCAATAATTGTTTTATTAATATCAACAATAGTTGGTTTTTCACAAATGGATTTACCAGAACTGTTCGTTATATGTAATAAACCGTGTATTTCAAAAATACTTCGGGCATTATATAAATTATACTGATTATTGATTTTATTTTGAAAATCTCTATATATTGGATAAAAATATTGTGATTGAAATGTTTGTTCTATTTGTTTGTAATCAATAGACTTGACTTCTACATTAGTTGTAGAAGGAATAAATTTACAAATTTCACTAATCATATCATATAAATTACCTTTAAAAGTTTCATCCCCGATTGATGATTGTTTTTCAAATAAAGTAGCAAATATTTGTTTTAATTTATTTTCTGTATTATGCATATCTAATACCTGAATAATTATTTTAATAACACTATCCTTGGGGTATGCTGAAAATCTTGTATTAATTTTACGACAGCATGTGTCGCTTGTTTTTCCTATTTTATAAATTGATTGATTATTATTAATAAATTCCCGTAAATGAATTAGGTAAATGTATCCGCTCATAAGGAATTTGGTATAATTTATATTTAACTTATTTTAAATTCAATTTTCAAAAAAAATTCGAACATAATTTAATTACTTTACAATTTCTTTAACGATGGTTCGATTATTTGCTCAGATTCATTATTAATAAAATTTGGAATTGTTTTTATTTTTTGATTCTTACAATTTGATTCTTTTATTATGTTTCTGTTATTTTGTCGTAATAATCGTTCTTTATTATAGTCTATTGATCGTGATATTTCACAACATTGTTTTTGAAATAACATATTGACATGTGGAACGATATCAATATATTCGTGAAATTGTCCGTTTAATATCCCGAAAACATTTCCTTGATACGAAACTAAGCATTGGTTACTTGGATGGGCATTGTTATTAAACATAAATTTGGATAACTTTTGAATTATTTCATCTTTACTATCTTGAACCGATATTAAATTTTCTATATCGGAATTTTTTATGGGAATCTCTTTAAAGTTGTTAATGTTAATGTTAATACAATTATTATAAATTTGTATATTTGGTTTCTTTTTGGGGGCTAATTTTAATTCTTTGCTTAAGCTTTCATTTCTAATTTTTTCTATTTCTAATTGTAATTCTAATTCTTTAATTTTCATTTCCGTTTCTGTAATATTTTTATTCTTTATTTCTTCTTGAATTTCCATTTCGTTTCGTTTATTATAACATTTATTTATTTTATTTATATGACTTAGAAGATGATGTTTATGGTCAAAAATTTTAAAACATCTATTACATTCCAATTTTCTATCACATGGTATTTTACGATTCATATGACGATTTAAATCAATATTTCTTTTAAATATTTTATCACATTTATCACATACAATTGACATTTTTGTTGTTTTATATTTATGAACTTATATATATTTATACGACATTTTAATAGAGTGTAGTTTTTGTCTAATTTTTTACAACATCATTTTAATACCAGTAATAACATTGCAATATAATACAAAAAGTTTTAGTGTAAAATATTTTCGTTAATAATTGATAATTGACCCTTTGGTGTAGGATTTGTCTAATTTTAATTAATGATTTTATACTTTTATTATCATTTTGCCCATTCCATAAAAAAGTTTGGGTGTAAAAATATATTTTAATCCTTGAATCCTACATTTTTTTAACTTCATTTCATCTCGACAAAATAAATTCTAGAAATTTTTTTTAAAAGTTTCTCAAAAAATATAAATTTAATTTATTTCATTTGCGAAACAGAAAGGATTTCTTTAGACGTATTTTTTATTTCATTTCAACCCGAATTATTTTGGAACAAAATCTTTCAAGTTAACAATTTATAATATTCTTTTTCAACTGGGGTTTTTGACAAGTTGTCTAAACCAGGCCATAATTTAATTCCGGCTTTATTAAATGGGTCATTGAAATATGTATTTTTGAATCGATGAATGCGATTCTATATTCATAACTGATGCGATTATAATTTATAAAATTAATTAAAATAGTGGGTACCTTTATGAAAGATAATACAAATTCCTTTTCTGTTTTAAAATTTCTAATAATAAAATTGTCGACATCATCCGAAAATAGTTGATGTCCAGTTCTACTACATAGAAATTGTATTATACTTAAATCATGAACACTGTGTAAAATTTCTACTGTATGACACGCACAACTATTACCAAAAGAACCATTCGGACATTTGCCGTTATAATTATCCATATAATCTATGTCATTTATTTTAATAGCAAATTTAATAGATGATAAATCTGTCATTTGCTTTAAATTCATATTAAGTAATTTTAATTCAGAAATGTCATTTATAATACTTAATTTAATGGGGTCATTTAAAATGCGAATGTATTATTTAAACAAGAAATAGAAGAGTTGCGTAAAGCATCACTAAAAGAAGAATAAATTGAACCGAATAGTTTTATATGGTAAAATATTTATATAACAAAAAAAAATCTAAAATTTATTTTTTAGGATTTTTTCAAACTGAAATATTATATTTTTTAGAAATTAATAATTGATTTTGTATAAATATTTTGTCTGTAATTAAATTAGAATATTTATATTTATATTTTACAATTTCTTTAACTATTTGTTCTAATGTCGGTAAATCACTAATTAATTCTAGTAATTCATCTGTTTTAATATTATATAAATAATATTTATTTATAGTAATTATGTTTTCTTGTTTTTTAAAGTTTTCATACATACACATATATAACATTAATTGTAAATAATGTTCATTATTTAATTTTGTTACACATTTAAACTCATATACGGATTTGTTATTAATACAATCCATAATACCAACAATTTCGGAAATGTAATATGGCGGTTTAACAAATAAATCCCTACGGTATGATATTTTTTTTTCATGTAATGCCAATTTATTTATTTTTAAACTTTTTAATCGAGCTATTGATAGTCGTAAGTTTTCATCTGACAACCAATCATAATTGTTAAATTGTAATGGTTTAAATAAATAGTTTGTTATCATAGAATCGTATAAGTTTGTTATATATAAAAAATCCTGTTTTGTTGCCTTATGTAATTGAATTGTTTTTAAATTAGGAACTACAAAGTTTGTAAAACTTTCACTATCTGAATCACTGTCTGAATCTGAATCATTACATAATCCTAAAAATTTAGCATTTTCAGCATCATCACTTATATTACGCTCTTCTTTCTTTTTTTTGTTTTCTTTTTTTTGTTCACAATTTTTATGTGTTTTAATAATTCTGTTTTTATTATCATTATTAAAAATACTCATTTGTCCAGTTAATAAATATTCATAGTATGCGGGGATCATAGTACCTGTTATTTCGCTCACAGTCTCATATCCATATATTTGTTCAGTTTTGTACGGTATATCAATCATCATTTTAATTTTTCTTCTTTTTTTAATTGTTATTCTACTGACCCACTCAATTACATTAATTTCTGGTAAATGTCTAATTAAGTCTGTTACTGAAATTGGTTTCGGTCTATTTGTGGTAATTTTATTATTAATTTTTAAGTAGTTGCCATAATTTTTTAAATCACAATAAGTTTCTAAATATTGTTGTTTTATGAATGGCAATGGGCTTTTACTATAATCATGAAATAATATTAATTTTTCACATGCTCTTGTAGTGGCGACATATAAAATATTAGGACATATGTTTTTATCAAAATTATTTTTTTTATTATACATTTCATAATAAGAATTATCAAAACCTACAACAAATACAATCTTTCGCTCAAGTCCTTTTGATTGATGAAATGTAGAAAATACTATTTTGTTATTTAATATAGATTCATCTAATTTTTCTTCGTCGGAATTTGGTACAAAAATCGGTATATTGTTATTTGATAAACTATTTGCGATATTTCTGATTGGAGTTGGGTTAGTGGATCTACTTTTTTTAACTGAAGCTCCTAAAATAAAAATATCATTATATTCATATTGACCACCGAATTCCTTTAAATATTTTTTTATATAAATGTAAGGTTCTTGAAATATATTACAGTATATGTAACTTGGTTTAATATTTGATATTTTTTTAGAAAAAATCCTAGGCTTATCCATCATACAATTATTAATAAATTCTGACATTTCATGTGTAATTCGAAAACTGAATGGCAACTGGCAGTTATCCCAAGGTAATTTATTAAAATTAAAAATTGTATTGGCATATGTTATATATCTAGAATCAGCATAATTAAAATCATAAATGCTTTGATTTTTATCTCCTAAAATACACAATTTTGCTGTATTATTATTATCTGTAAAAATTTTACAGATTAATTTATAAATAGTTGGATTTATATCTTGTGCTTCATCTAATATAATTATATCATAATTATAGATATTTAAAGATGGTGTGTTTTTCTCTAATAATTTTATTATTTGTTCATCTGTAAAACATTTATTATCATAATTTTTAACACAGAATGAGTGATAACTATGAACTTCTATATTATTAACACAAAATAGACGACCCTTTTCACGTGTTTCTAATTTTAATTTAGAATTGTATGTTAGTAACAAAATATTACTGGTATTAAATTCTTTGCCAATGAACATATTAGTCGTAGTTTTACCACACCCAGCAACTGAATCAATTATAATATTACCAGTTTTGAGTTTTTCAATTGCATTTTTTTTGTTCAAAAGAAATTTCTGGTAACTGAGGCTCATTTAAGAATTCCATATTTATTTAAATCAAATACAATTATGTATTTGCTTAATACTCTTACATTAAGTAATCTTTATATCAAAAAAATATATTATATTGAAATCTGCTCCAGATTATTCCGCTGTATTTAATTTAATAGCATCTAATTGTCGTAATTCTTGTTTAAATTCAGAACCTGTCATATCCTCGATTTTAAACCAATTACTATTACCGGATGTGTGAACAATATTGTTTTTTAAATGTGATGATTTGACTTCATTCCAGAAATGAATAGATCCGGCGTGTTTTATTTTTATATAAATTTTAATGTTTGGAAAGTTATCTTTAACTTTTTGAATTGCATTATTTATAGAATGTTCTTGCCTGCGTAGTACATAATATGGAAATCCTTCAGTATCAGATGTATCTTTTAGTATTACAAATACATGATTTTTAATAGTTGGCACTTTTGAAATACGCACTCGCTCAGGTAATATCCTTTGTATATTTTGATTTGTTTCATCTAATGTTGTTTTAGTTTCTGTAGCAACACCCATAAGTTTATTAAACTCAGCTTCGCGTTTCTTTTCAGAATTAGATAGCATCAGTTTAATATCCGCTAATTGACCATTCAAAGATTTAATTTGAACTTGATTTTGAAATCTAATGTATAGTTCCATGACGTCCATCATATCTATATAATATCGGCGAACTTGTTTGCCTTTATCTGTTTGACACAACATTAACATTTCTTTAAATAACTTGGGCATGACTAACAGGTGTTTTGTTGTTGAAGTACCTCGGCCTGTTGGTGCGGGTGGATACACTGTGTGTTGATCGAGTATGTTGTCCTGTATGTTGTCCTGAGTGGTTTTTTTAGAGTCCGACTGATCGGACTCTAAACTACTCTGAGTCTTTTCGCAAAATGATACATATTCTTTGTTGTTATAAGAATACCATAGTTTATTTTGGTATTCGGTAAAGTTAGATTCAATAAGATCCCTTAGACGCTCCCTCTGTTTTTTCATTATACCACTATATCCAAAATACTCTATCATAGACTCATCTATATAAATAGGCATATCGTTGCGGATATTATGAAAGATTTTATCAACCATGATCTCATTTAAGTTAATGTCGTTAAACGATACGAATTCTTTGAAAGTCATTGGGTGATATGTTGCCAAAGATTTCTCCATTATCTGCTGTTCGTTAAGAAGAAGCATTGTTAGATAAATCGCTGGTTTCGGATATATTGTATTTATCTATTGTTTAAATTCAATTTTAAAAAAAAATGGTGGGAACCACGAATTATGTGAATATACGAATATATGTGTGTCTATGCTATTTCATCTGAAATGTCTCTAAACCATTCACCACGTATGTGCATATCTTTATAAATTATATGTAATTCTTGTTCTCTTTCATATGGGAACTGCAACAACTCGTATTTTATGACGGTAAGTTTTTGTGAATTTGCGACCTGTAAAGAGTTTAATCTCTTTGGTAAGTACCAACACCAACCTATTTTTACATTTTGTGTTTTTTCTTCTTGTATATAATAGACACACCCGATACGATATTTATCCTGTATGTTTTTATCAAACTCTAAAATCGATTGCAGTCTCGTATATGGCACAGAAAACATTTTCTTGTATTCTATCTCGAATACAAGTTTTTCAAACCTACATTGATACCTGATGTATAAATTTGTAACTTCTTCAATATCAATAAAATAATTTCTAATTCGTTTGCCACGTGTAGTTTGACACAACATTAACATCACCTTAAGTAACTTAGGCATAACTAACAGGTGTTTTGTTGTTGAAGTGCCCCTACCTATTGGTGCAGGTGGATACACTATGTGTTGATCGGATGTATTACATTGATTTAGTTTTTTTGAGTCGCACTCTAAACTACTCCGAGTCTTTTCGCAAAATGATACATATTCTTTGTTGTTATAAGAATACCATAGTTGATTTTGGTATTTGGTAAAGTTATCATTAATCAATCTAACCAAACACCGTCTCTGCTCTTTCATTGTACCACTATATCCAAAATACTCTGTCATAGACTCATCCATATAAATAGGCATATCGTTGCAGATATTATGAAAGATTTTATCAACCATAACGCCGTCTAAGTTAATATTGTTAAATAATACGAACTCTTTGAAAGTCATTGGATGACTCACCGCCAATGATTTATCCAATATCTGCCGTTCGTTAAGAAGAAGCATTTTTGAAGTATTTGACTGTTTCAGATATATTGTATTTATCTATTGTTTAAATTCAATTTTACAATATTACGATCATTTAAAAATGTCCAAAATAAAAATAATTTAAAAATGTCCAAAATAAAAATAATTTAAAAATGTCCAAAATAAAAATAATTTAAAAATGTCCAAAATAAAAATAATTTAAAAATGTCCAAAATAAAAATGAAAAAAATATAATTTATTTAAAATAATTACAACTAACGAAACTTGGCAACATCTTTTCCATAAGACCATCCTTGCGCAATTCCGTCGGCAATTACTTTTTCTAATTCATCTAATTCTTTAATCCATGTTTTTTGTCCTTTAAATGTTTTTCCGTCGCCGTTGTCTTCCAATAAGTCCTTTAATTTCTGCTCCAGATCGCGCAGTTGTTGCCCGCGTTTTTTACATGCGGATTCAATCATATCTTTATATCTAAGATTAATTAAATAGTCATATGTGGTTCCAGTTACATTATTCTTTGAATCTGGGTTATTCATAATAAAACTCTCCAAGTCTTTAATTTCGGTATATTTCGGATTATTTAATAATGCCGAATTGAATGTATCAAATTTATTTTTAGTCAATATTTCAGTTACCTCTTCTTCTTTTGACTTAGGCGTAATATTGTAAGTCTGATGATTTTTCGTAAATCTAATAATATTCTTCAGATATATAATCATTAAGTTTGTTAGAATAATATGTCTATCAATGCGATCCGCATATAACTGCTTGCGAACGGGAAACCAATGGTCAATTACTGCCTCATATTTTTTAAACTCAACCACCACACCATTTTCATCTATCATATTAATGTTATCATCTAATGATGTGCGTAAGTTCATAAAGTCTTCAACACAGTCAAATGTTTCATTCCCATACCCCTTAGATATCTCATCCCAACCGGTTTCGGTCAAATGAAATGTAATATGAACCCCATCATCATTTGTTTTATCTTCAGGCTTCCCCTTAAATTGAGGTTTATTACATAACTGTTTTGTATCATCGGCTGAATATTCACCAATGAATGACGAGCTATATTTCCCCAACGGAAGTTCCGTAACAACTATTTGGTTTTTATCTTCATCGTATACGTATTTGCCGACTGAATATTTGCGACCTTTATACTCGCGAATTTCTCCAATATTATCTTTGAGCCAAATTTTCATTGGCCTTGCCTTTTTAATTTTATTTGTAATTAAATCCCGCACATTATTTATAACTTCTTTCCAGTCGCGCCCCCACATTTTAATTTTCCACCCCGTTGCCGGAAGTTCCATGTGTTCCATAATAGACAATGGAATTGTTGGGACATAATAAAGTGGTTCGCATCGTTCACCGTCGTCAAATACATATTTTAATAAGAAATCGTCTTCTTTAGGAAACATTGCGAAACACAATCTTTTATTTAATTGTGTGAATGTATACCTAGGATCGGCTGAGTCCTTACCTCCATTAGATCGTGTTCCAAATTGACCCTGTGGTCGTAAGAATGGTAAATGACGAGCACCTGGAAATTCCTGTGCCATTTTAGTAACTGTCCCCGCTAATGATGATTCGCCGTGATGATAATGCGTAGTTTTACTAGTTTCATTAACAAAGGCATTAACTTTCATTTCCGCGTTGCTACTACCAAATACAGACCGCGCTGTAAAGATAACTTTTCTACGTGATGGAACACTACCATCCATCAAATGGGGTAGTTTTCTTAATATGTTATCTCGCTGATATGCCTTTAAATCCCGATCTAATTGTTCCGTAATATCAATCATTTTACCAATCGTTTCTTCCCGAGTTACTGGCGTTGATAATGCCCTCTTGCGCAATTCTGTATTATTACCAAAATAGTCCTCTAATTTTTGTAATGCCTCTGAATCTAATACATAAACACACAATCGGTCTTCGAAGTTTTTAAACATTTGAGGAACTTCTATTTTTTTGTGCGACCCCAATCCTTTATAGTATTTTAAAGTAAAATCAGAACTTACCTTTTCACTATCTCCATCATATTTTGTTTTAATCCATTGATCATAAGTTTTTAGAGATTCAAATTCTTCAACAAACTTTTTCTTATTCTTTGGATATGCCCTAATGATAGGTGTGTTAAATCGTGTGATAAATCCACGATTTGCCAAAGCCGGCCAGAATAGTAAGAAGAAGTTAATTATTAATCCAAAAATATTGCCCTTTCCATCATCATCTTGATCTACGGCACCTGTAATTTTAACATACCGCAATGTTGCAAATTCAATATCACCTTTTTCGTCCAGTGTGTATGTTTTTTCATAGTCTAGCCCTAATACCTTCACAAGACTTGATAACCTCTCATTTTTCTGTAATTTCACATTGCGAATTAAAGTACATTCTTTTGTAGTTTTGTTAATATACGGCGAAACTTCTTTGCGAGCATTCATTGGGACGCCTTGAATACTAAATGTCCCATAGTAATCATAACTTAATTTAGTGCCTTTATTTGTAATACCTTCATGAACTGTTCCCATTGCGGAATCACCTTCACAAATAATTAATGTACAATTTTTCCATTTATTTTTATGACCTGCAAATTTGGCATCTGTACATTTTGGCACATTAACAGCACCGCGTGTAACTCTGTTCTTTTTCTTATCTTTATATTTATCTAAGAATAGAGACATAATATGCGGTTCCAGCATTGCCCATATATCCGTATAGTCTTTTGGTGTAAATTTATATGTTGCGAATTTCTCAATAGGATCATTGATTACCGATTTAATCTGACTTGAAAATTGCGGGTTAATTATCGATCCTTTGAAGAATATGAATAAATTATTAAGAATATAGTTAGAATTGAACTTAGTCTTGGATTTTTTAATTAGTTTTTCAACCTTGCCCTTTAAATTATCAATAATTTGAGTTTGTAAATGTTTTATATGACTGCCGCCCCCATATACATAAATACCGTTAATTAAAGAAACTTGTCTAAACTTGCCGTCCGAAACACCGATACAAATATTCCACGGGAATTTTTTTAATGTTTCGTCGGTTGATGTTATATTTGTCCCGTATAGCCCATACTCGGGAAACGGAATAAACATATGCGCAAAATTATAGAATGTTGTATTTTTTTTTACACAAGTCGGTGCGATTGGAATTTCTATTTTTTGGTCATTATAATAAATATCGGCCTTAGTAAATGCCGCTGCTTGATATGCCCGAGAAATAACCAATTGTTCTAATTCGGAAAACAATTCCTTTTTATACCCATCTGCGTATCCAAACACAGAATAACTCGGTAAAAACTCAATTTCAGTAAAACTTTCTTTCTCTAGATCATTAAGTTTTCTAATTATGGGATTTTCAATTACAGTCAATCGGTCGCGAAAAGTCTGTTCATAATGTTTCTTGACCTTTGTATCAACAGTTCTTAATGTAAGATAATCTGAAAAAGCATTCGTTAATTTTAATCCAGCACCGTTAGTCCCGCCTGTGATTCTTTCACTATCTTCGTCGAGATTATCACCGGATAAAAATTCTGATGCGATTAGTTGAGGCGCATACATTACAACACCCTGAAGATTTTTTGTTTCATAAATGCCTATACTTGGACCATTATTACAAACATGTATAACACCTGTTTCTTTTATAAATTTGATATTAATGCGCGAAACTTTTTTAGGATAATTAACATATTGGTCTATGGCATTAACAACAATTTCATCCACAATTTTATACCAAGCGGGTGCGAATTTAATTTTTAACAACGAAAATACTTTTTCTTTTTCTTCATTTTGACTAATAATATATAGTTCGGTTGTTTGAATTTCTTTCGACCCGACCCACATGCTTTTTGCCTTTACATGGTCAAGTTGTGATATTTGTTTAACTTTGCGTTTCTTTATGTCTTCAGTTGTACCTATAATAGATTCGGAACTTTTTTTTTTCAGGATTCGTTTTGCCGAGGTAGTCTCCTTCTTATTCGAATCGGTTTCCTTTTTAGAAGACATTGTATAAATTCCCGTGTTATATATTAATCTTTAATTAAATTCAAATTTAAAAAAAAAATAATATTTAAATATGGTATATAGTAAATATGTTATATATTAAGTATGTTATATATTAAGTATTTTATACTTATTTAGTTTTGGGCGAATCATTACTTTCTTCAACTTCGTCATCTGAATCATGCGGTTCGTTCGAATCATTACCGTTATCACCAACTTCGTTGTCTTCATCCTCATCTTCATCTTCATTATCGTCAGCACGATCTCCGTCTTTTTTAGTTTCTTCAACTTCGGGGTCTGATTCTTCTTCGTTCTCATCGGCACCACCGCGCATTGCGATAATTTCTTCTCTGGAAATATTTTGTTTAACAACTTTTGTTTTATGTCTAAACACATACAAATCATAGAAACTATTTGATAGAGATAGACCAACGCTACTAGCTGTGATACAATCAAACGAAATGGTGCCGCCTACTAATGATTTATACACAATGAATGAACTGGCATTATTAACATCTAAATCCCGCAACTTGCCACCCACCTTTACTTTCGCGACGACTGGTTGATAGTTATTTTTTTTAGTCATTTTTCTGGCATCAAATACAGTGGGTTTAAACTCATTATAGTAAGTACTCCAAACACCAATTCTACCATCTTTCCTACATACCGGTATTTTAAGTCGATAAATGGGATTTTCTAATTTTTCATCTTCATTAGATTCCTTATTAAAGAATGTGTCTTGTTTTATAGAATGTACATTAATATCAGTCTTTTTACGGTCTTTCTTAAGTCTAAAATCAAGAGTTTTTTCTTTTGAAATAAGGTCTTCACAGACCGTTTTATATGACTTATCAATAATATCCAAAACTTTGAGAAATGTAGTATTATTTTCCATATATCTAGCGATATTTCCAGACATGCGCTTATTTTCCTTTTCTTGATCAGAGTCATTATCTTTTTGTTTCGGGGTGTAGTCGCCGCCTTCAATATCTTCTTGTTTCATGTTTATAAATGAAACATTTAGACATTTGGCAATATTGCCCTCATCAACAAATTGTGGAATTTTAGCATTTGACGCAATAAGTTGCTCACTAAACTTAATCTTTACTTTCATATTTTTTCCATTTACGTGTTTAAATACAAGCGGAATATAAGTCACATCAAATTTACACTTAGGATCTTTTTTCCTTAAATCGTTAATTTTAGGATAATCAACCGCTAATACGCATCCGAATTTTGTGTTCGATGCGATAACATCGGCAGACGTGATAGATTGTTGCATTGTCGTAGTGTATCTCCTTGTATAAGTATATCTTTAAATTATAAATTCAATTTTTAGATTTGTTTAAAATTGACTTATTTATAAATCTTGTCAAAATTTGTAACTCCTAAGATATGCATACGGCAGCAAATATTTGTAGCACCAACGGCATCCATTATAAACCCAATGGGTTTACTAATATCAGGACATAGTTCTAATTTTTCCGGCTTGAACTCTGCTAGTGTTTTTTTTAATTCTGTTTTATAATATCCCTGCTTTGCCAAATTGATAAATTCATATACCTCGCCTAGGCAAAAACTACACTCGGGACATAGAATAAAACTCATTGTACGGATATAATTTATTCTTTGGATATAATACATATATTATATTCATTTTTAATATTTAATTAAAAAAAATATAATTGTGACAAATTTCGAATGGTATATTTATTCATTCGGTTTTTGTGCTTGTGTATTATTTAATATTTAATTAAAAAAATATAATTGTGGCAAATTTCGAATGGCATAATTATTCATTTGGTTTTTGTGCTTGTGCATTATTTAATATTTAATTAAAAAAATATAATTGTGGCAAATTTCGAATAGTATATTTATTCATTTGGTTTTTGTGCTTGTGTATTATTTAATATTTAATTAAAAAAATATAATTGTTGTAAATTTCGAATGGTATATTTATTCATTTGGTTTTTGTGTTTGTGTATCATGCGGAACATCAGTTTGTACTCCTCCAAATAGTGTTCGCTTATCGTCTGGTTTATTACGTCCACCGTGTTTTTGCCCTGTTGTGTTATAAATAATTGTAAATAATTTATGCCCGTCCGTTGGTTCAGGCAAATGGCCTTCTAAATTTTCATATTTATCAGTGTGCTGTGGATCAGCATCATCGGTATCCATAAGCACGGGGTAATATAAAAACGCATCTGATTTAAGTAAATTGCCGTACATAGTTAAAATATGTGCTAAATCATTAGTGCCTCCAAGTATTAGTGACGCATTATTGAAAATGTTTCGCATTGTATATATAAAACAATCTTTATAGTATCTACTATCATGCGATTCATTAATAGCCGACAAATAGCAATAAATAGTTAATAGATCTTTACATATTCTATTATTATCTTTATTGTAATGTTTTATAACAGTGTCTCTATAATCATTGGCAGTTTTACTGTTTTTTAAGGCATTTATTTGTTTTTTATATATTTCATCCCTTTCAGACTGTTTGAATTCACCTCGCACACACTTAATTAGTCTATTTCTATTAATGGACCAATTATTTTTAGCAAATGCCTTTGATTTTTTCCAGTCCGATTTCGCACTAGATAAATAACTCCAAATTCCATGTGGTAACTTATATGTGTCCGTGTTGCTATGAGGGCATAATAGATTATAATAAGTTGCTCTTGCCGTTGCGCAAATGCCGCTATATACGCGCTTATTTAATTCGACATCATTTATATCTAATACATATTTGTATAATCCCGACAATATGTATTTATATATATTTTTTCCACTGCTATCATTGATATACATATCTTCTACAAATGCTGATAGTTTATTTTTTTCGGATAGCATAGCCCCCTGAGATACACCCATGTTTGTATTTCGGGCATATTTCATATCTGATACACATCCTGTTGTTGATAATTCACCAGTTCCGATTAATTTGTATACAACCGATCTTTCCGCGTGGGTTGCCGCAACAAAATTAGAATCTAGTTCTAATTTTAATCCGCCTTTAAGAGTTACCGTTTTAAAATCTGCTTCTTCAACTTCTAATTTTTTTCTTAGTGCGTTGGGGATATCATCCTTTTTATTTTTAAAATCAATTGGACTGGGTAGATAATCCATTAATACTAATGATTTAATCATATCAATAGCTTTTTCTGGAGTATTGGAATATGCTAAGTGAATAATTTTTTTTCTATATGCTTTATCAGTTGGATATAATAATGTCACACCTCTATCACCACTTGCCCTAAAAAGGGAGAATACACAAAGATCATCAAATGCCTGATATAAATCTTTATCTTTTGTTTCTAAATATTTCTTTAAACTACACACATTTTTATAATTTTTTGATGTCATTATTAAATAGTTAAATATAT
>Ga0209119_1000792_pt1 | contig 32221 bp, 24 predicted proteins | sample COG_03_FD_184747 | JGI IMG/M metagenome (GOLD analysis project Ga0209119, IMG submission 184747) | Pelagic Microbial community sample from North Sea - COGITO 998_met_03 (SPAdes) (version 2) | ecosystem: Environmental > Aquatic > Marine > Neritic zone/Coastal water | place: Helgoland, sampling...
GATTAAATAGTAAAAGCACATTATAGTGGGCAATAGCTCAATTTTTTTAGTAGATTTGAGCGTGTTTAGAATTATAAAATATCCGTTGTGGTTTTTATATAGAATTTGGTTCTATGTCCTAGTCGCCCTCCCCATTATTTTGATGTTTCCTTTTTTGTTTTTGTCCGTACTAAAACAACAATGGTATCCCTTCTTTTTCAAGCTAGCTCGCATTTGGGCCAAGTGTATTCTTATTGGGATGGGACATTTCTGGACAGTGAAGCGTCCAGAGGCCCTCGTAAAAGGACAAAGCTATGTGTTTGTAGCCAACCACACCTCCATGGCGGATATCATGCTCATGTTTGTCGCGTTTAAGGACCATCCGTTTGTGTTTATTGGCAAAAAAGAATTAGTTAAAATCCCAATCTTTGGATTTTTCTATAAACGCACTTGTATATTAGTGGATCGAAGCAGCCCAGAAAGCCGAAAAGCCGTTTTTATCAGAGCTCAAAAGAGAATCAAAGAAGGTGCCAGTATTTGTATTTTCCCCGAAGGCGGTGTGCCAAAAGAATCGATCGTTTTAGACCGTTTTAAGGCGGGAGCCTTCCGACTCGCCATCAACCATAAAGTCCCTTTAGTACCCATGACATTTTTTGATAATAAAAAACGCTTATCCTATACTTTTTTTAGTGGTAGTCCAGGGAAAATGCGCGTACAAGTACATCCTACAATCTCAACAGAAAACCTTACAATAGAGGACACAAACAGTTTTTGTGAGGAAGTTTACAATCTCATCTCAACGTCTTTGGAAGCAGATTTAAAGGCATAAAAAATCCCGATTCGTCGGGATTTTTATAATTAATCTTCTTTTTTCAAGATCTCTTTTATTTTTTCTTCTAACTCATCCATTAACTCTGGATTGTCTTTAATCATTTTCTTAACAGCATCTCGACCCTGACCCAGTTTTGTGTCTTGATAACTAAACCATGAACCACTCTTTTTAACAATTTCATGTTCTACAGCAACATCCAAAATTTCGCCTACTTTAGAAACGCCTTGACCATACATAATGTCAAATTCAGCCATACGAAACGGCGGTGCCACTTTGTTTTTGACAACCTTTACACGTGTTTTATTTCCTAACACATTACCATCACTATCTTTTATTTGTGTCGAACGACGAATGTCTAAACGTACAGAAGCATAAAACTTTAAGGCGTTACCACCAGTTGTTGTTTCAGGGTTTCCGAACATCACACCAATCTTTTCACGCAATTGGTTAATAAATATCATCGTACAGTTTGTCTTACTTATAGACCCCGTCAATTTTCTTAAAGCCTGAGACATTAAACGTGCATGAAGGCCCATTTTAGAATCTCCCATCTCACCTTCTATTTCACTTTTGGGCGTCAAAGCCGCTACAGAATCAATAACCACCATATCAATGGCTCCAGAACGCACCAAATTATCGGCAATTTCTAGGGCTTGTTCCCCATTGTCGGGTTGAGAAATAATAAGGTTGTCAACATCAATCCCTAAGTTTTTAGCATAAAAACGATCAAAGGCATGCTCAGCATCAATAAAAGCTGCGATGCCGCCTGCTTTTTGGGTTTCTGCAATTGCATGTAATGTCAAAGTTGTTTTTCCTGAAGACTCAGGGCCATAAATTTCAATGACACGACCTCTTGGGTAGCCGCCAACGCCAAGTGCGATGTCTAATCCTAAGGATCCTGAAGGGATCACTTCGACATCTACCACAGGGGCATCACTCATTCTCATTACGGTGCCTTTTCCGTAGGCTTTGTCAAGCTTGTCTAAGGTTAGCTGAAGGGCTTTTAGTTTTGCGTCTTTTTCACTGCTCATAAGTCTTATGTATCTAGTTTATTCTTCTTGCTAAAATAAGATATCTTTTGGAAAGTTTTAAAATTTTAACGAACCTTTTTGTATTATTTTCTAAACCTTTTTTAGTCCCTTTTAGAGACGTTATTCTAAAAACAAGTATCTTTGTAACTCAATTAATATAAACTTAAAATTAGTATAGCATGCAACTGTACAATACCTTAAGCAATATTGAAAGAGCGGAACTTATCCAACAGGCAGGCAAAGACCGCTTGACGATCTCTTTCTATAAATATTCAAAAATCAACAACACAGAGGTGTTAAGAAACCATTTATTTTTGTTTTGGGACAGCATTGACGTCCTGGGAAGAATTTATGTGGCTCAGGAAGGCATCAATGCGCAGCTTTCTGTTCCTGCAGATAACTTTGAAGTTTTTAAAACCCATTTAGATACCATTGATTTTTTGAAAAATGTTCGAATTAACATTGCTATTGAACATGATTTATTTTCGTTTTTAAAACTAAAAGTTAAAGTCCGTGATAAAATCGTTTCTGATGGGTTGAATGATGATACGTTTGATTCTTCTGATATAGGTACACACGTGAACGCTTCCGAATTCAACGCCTTAATTGAAGACAAAAACACAGTGGTTGTTGATATGAGAAATCATTATGAGAGCGAAATCGGTCATTTTAAAAATGCGGTGACACCCGATGTAGATACCTTCCGAGAATCCTTGGATTTGATTGAAGACGACCTAAAGGATTGTAAAGAAACTAAAAAACTGGTCATGTACTGCACAGGTGGCATACGTTGCGAAAAAGCCAGCGCCTACTACAAGCATAAAGGTTTTAAGAATGTGTACCAATTGGAAGGTGGTATTATCAATTATGCACGTCAAGTTGAAAAGGACGCAATAGAAAATAAGTTTATAGGAAAAAACTTTGTGTTCGATCAACGCCGAGCCGAAAAAATATCAGAGGATGTGATTGCGAGTTGTCACCAATGTGGATGCCCTGCAGATATTCACGTCAATTGCGCCAATGACGGCTGTCATTTACTTTTTATTCAGTGCGATTCCTGTAAAGAAACCATGGAAAATTGTTGTTCAACAGATTGTATGGAGATCAATCGATTGCCTTCTGAAAAACAAAAGCTACTTCGGAAAGGACAGGGCAATAGTAATGATATTTTTAAAAAAGGACGCAGCGAACATTTACCTTACAAAAAAGACCTGAGAACTATTTTTGATACACTTGATAAATCACAAAATTCTTAATTTAAGAGAGAAGTAACCGTTTATGTAAGTTATAAATATTGTGTTCACCGCATTTTTAAGTCCTTAAATAATCTTATATTTACGTTTTAAATCATAGTATTAATACGCATTTGTAATGCTGTTGCATTGACAAATTCAATATATATAAATTATGGGATGTACAAGCTGTGCAACGGGTAAAGACGGACAACCAAAAGGCTGTAAAAACAATGGAACATGCGGAACGGATAGCTGCAATAAGCTAACGGTTTTTGATTGGCTTTCAAACATGACGCTTCCCAATGGCGCAACTCCTTTTAATTGGGTTGAGGTTCGTTTTAAAAACGGTCGTAAAGTGTATTATAAAAACACCGAAAATCTAACCTTAAGTATCGGCGATGTAGTGGCTACACAAGCTGCTTCAGGGCATGATATTGGTATGGTAACGCTGTCAGGTGAATTAGTCAAAGTTCAAATGAAGCGAAAGAAAATCTCTGAAACTCCTGAAGAAATTTTTAAAATATATCGAAAAGCGTCTCAAAGAGATATTGATATTTGGATTGAAGCGAGAGACAAAGAAGATGCAATGAAAGTCAAAGCAAGACAATTTGCAATTGATCTTAGGCTGAAAATGAAAATCTCTGACATTGAATTTCAAGGCGATGCGAGTAAAGCAACATTCTATTACACTGCCGATGAACGGGTTGATTTCAGAGAACTTATAAAACTATTTGCAAGAGAGTTCAGAACTCGAATCGAAATGAAACAAGTTGGCCTTCGTCAAGAAGCAGCACGACTTGGCGGAATTGGGTCGTGTGGACGCGAACTGTGTTGCTCAACTTGGTTGACAGATTTCAGATCTGTAAACACTTCTGCAGCCCGTTACCAACAACTGTCCTTAAATCCCTTAAAATTAGCGGGTCAGTGTGGAAAACTAAAGTGTTGTTTAAACTATGAGTTGGATGCCTATTTAGACGCCTTAAAATCATTTCCAAAAACGGAAGTTAAATTACGGACCGACAAAGGCACAGCTGTTTGTCAAAAAACAGACATTTTTAAAGGGTATATGTGGTATGCTTATGAAGGAGAATGGATGAATTGGCATTTACTAACAACAAGTCAAGCCAACGAAATTATTGCCGTTAATGCCAAAAATGAAAAAGTGGCAAATTTAGAAGATTATGCTACAGATCTTATTGAAGATACTAAAGTAGATTTTGAAAACGTTGTGGGTCAAGATAGCTTAACGCGATTTGATACTCCAAAAAATCAAAATCGAAAAAAGAACAACAGACGCAAAAACAATAATAGAAACAATAAAAACAATAAAAAACCTAGACCCCAAAACAATAATGCGAAGTAAATCAGTACTATGGATCTTTCTTTTTGTAACATTTTCATGTCAACAAAACAAGCCGTTTGACCGCTATACGTCTATTGAAGATAGTTGGGATAAACAACAAACGATTCGTTATGACTTTGTAGCCCCAGACACCATTAATCCCTACAATTTGTTCGTTAATTTAAGAACGACTTCAGAGTATAAGTTTAGTAATTTATTTTTAATCGTTGAATTAAATTATCCGAATGGAAAAGTCACAAAAGACACTTTGGAGTATTTAATGGCTAAACCAAACGGTGAACTTCTAGGGTCTGGTTTTACATCTGTAAAAGAACATAAACTCTGGTTTAAGGGCTATGAAACTTCTTTTATGTTTAGTGAAGAAGGGGCCTATAAAATACAAATTCAACAAGCAATGCGACATCGGGGAAACCCGAATGGCGTTGAAAAACTCCAAGGAGTTATAGATGTAGGGTTTAGTATTGAATGTCTAAGCAAATAACTACTATGGCAAAGAAAAAGACCACACCGCTTAATTTCTCAAAACCCATCCGTTGGTTTTGGATGACTTTTTTAGGGTTTATTTTAGGAACTACCTTTATATTTATGTTGGCTTCTTTCGGAGCCTTTGGCGAAATGCCAGACACCTCTGCACTAGAAAACCCACGAACGAATCAAGCCACAGAAATTATTTCTGCAGACGGACAAACACTAGGTAAATTTTATTTTGAAGATAACAGAACTCCAGTAGCATTTAGCGAACTGCCGAAACACCTCGTGGATGCCCTTATTGCCACTGAAGATGTACGTTATTTTGACCATGCAGGGATAGATGCTAGAGGAACTATTCGGGCATTTGCTTTTTTAGGAAAAAGAGGAGGCGCTAGTACAATCTCCCAACAATTGGCGCGACAATTATTTGTAGGTGTTAGATCTAAAAACAAACTAGAAACGGCGACTCAAAAAATAAAAGAATGGGTATTGGCAATCCGTTTAGAGCGGCAATATACTAAAGAAGAAATTATAGCGCAATATTTTAATATCTATGATTTTGGAAATAATGCAGATGGAATTCGATCTGCATCAAGAATTTATTTTGGTAAAGAACCCATCGATTTATCACTGAACGAATCGGCGATGCTTGTCGGCATGTTTAAAAATTCTTCCCTCTATAATCCTCGTCCAAAACGAAATCCAGAAGGGACCAAAAACCGTCGCAATGTGGTGTTAAGTCAAATGACTAAATATGGATTTATTAAAAGTACGCTTAAAGATTCCCTTCAAAAATCACCTTTAAATCTTAATTATACTCCTGAGTCGCACCGCGAAGGAATTGCAACCTATTTTCGATCCTATTTGCGTGGGTTTATGAAAGAATGGGTTAATAACCCTCAAAACAGAAAACCTAATGGTGACAAATATAACATCTATAAAGATGGTCTGAAAATTCATACAACGATAGACTCCCGCATGCAAACTTTTGCAGAAACAGCAACCAAAGAACATATGGCTAAATTACAAGCAGAGTTTTTTGTGCAAAACACCAAAAGAAGAAATCCTACGACTCCCTTCGTTGACTTAAAGCCAAAAGAGATAACCTCTTTATTAAAAACGAGTATGAAACGCTCTGAACGTTGGCGAAAAATGGAGTATGATCTTAAAAAATCGAATGAAGAGATTATAGCCTCGTTTAAAGAACCAGCGCCTATGAAAATATTTTCATGGACAGCAGAAAATAACGAAATAGATACGATCATGACCCCTTTGGATTCCATGCGGTATTATAAATCCTTTTTAAGAGCCGGAATGCTATCGATGACCCCACAGACAGGACATGTAAAAGCATGGGTTGGCGGCGTTAACTTCAAACACTTCCAGTATGACATGGTCAAGCAAGGGAAGCGTCAGGTTGGTTCAACGTTTAAACCTTTTGTGTATGCAGCAGCGATTGATCAACTTCATTTATCGCCTTGTGATACGTTTCCAAAATCTCAAATCACGATTGAAGCCATGAAGTATGGAAACGTCAAAGCATGGGCGCCAAAAAACTCGGGTGGGAACTACGGCGGATATGAAACCCTTAAATCTGCTTTGGCAAATTCTAGAAATACAATCACGGCGCGCTTAATGAATGAAATTGGACCGCAACCAGTAATTAATCTAGCCCGTAGTTTAGGAGTTAAACAAACCATCCCAGCGGTGCCTTCTATCGCTCTTGGAACTCCAGACTTGAGCGTCTACGAAATGGTAGCAGCCTATGGTACGTTTGCAAATAAAGGCGTGTATACCAAACCTGTTATGGTCACTCGAATTGAAGATAAAAATGGGACGATATTATTTCAAAACACTCCAGAAACAAAAGATGTGCTAAGCAAAGAAGTCGCTTACGTGACTGTTAAATTGATGGAAGGCGTTACTCAGTACGGTTCTGGTCAACGGTTGCGACATTCTTCATTTAAAAATGAAACAGTGTATAAAGAAATTATTACGGGATATCCTTATCTATTCACGAACCCGATTGCTGGAAAAACGGGCACCACACAAAATCATAGTGATGGGTGGTTTATGGGCATGGTTCCTAATTTGGTCACTGGAGTGTGGGTTGGTGGTGAAGAGCGCGCCACACATTTCAAAACAATTACCTACGGGCAAGGGGCAGCCATGGCATTACCTATTTGGGCAAACTATATGCGAAGTTGTTATACACTAGAAGCGTTAGCAGTCTCAAAAGAAGATTTTGTAGCGCCAGAAGACCTCACTATTGAAGTCGAGTGTGAGCCTATGCTCGAAGATGGAGGTGAAATCCCAGAAGACACGACGACGATTACTCCAAATATTGATTTCTAAGAAATTTATCAATTAATATTTTTTTCGTACTTTTTTATCCTAAAACAAACCTATGATAAACAAACAAGTAGCAGATGTGAAAGAAGCCCTAAAAGGTGTCTCGAACGGAATGACCCTTATGCTCGGTGGTTTTGGATTGTGTGGAATTCCAGAAAATGCAATTTCTGAACTCGTTCAAATGAATGTTAAAGACCTCAGCTGTATTTCTAACAATGCAGGGGTTGACAATTTTGGACTTGGATTATTACTTCAAAAACATCAAATTAAGAAAATGATATCTTCTTATGTCGGTGAGAATGATGAGTTTGAGCGTCAAATGCTTTCAGGCGAATTGGATGTAGAACTAATTCCACAAGGTACTTTGGCCGAACGCTGTCGCGCTGCGCAAGCAGGATTCCCAGCAATCTATACTCCTGCGGGCTATGGAACAGAAGTCGCAGAAGGCAAAGAGACACGTGAATTTGATGGGAAAATGTATGTTTTAGAAACCGCTTTCAAAGCAGATTTTTCTTTTGTTAAAGCTTGGAAAGGCGACGCGGCAGGAAACTTAATATTTAAAGCAACTGCCAGAAATTTCAACCCAAATATGTGTGGCGCAGCGACCATTACAGTGGCTGAGGTAGAGGAATTGGTGCCAGTGGGAACTTTAGATCCCAATCAAATTCATATTCCAGGCATTTTTGTACAACGCATCTTTCAAGGGAAAGACTACGAAAAACGTATCGAAAAACGAACCCTAAGACAAAAATCATAAGCATGTTAGACAAAAATGGTATTGCAAAACGTATCGCACAAGAAGTCCAAAATGGATACTATGTGAACCTTGGTATTGGAATTCCAACACTTGTTGCCAACTTTGTACGCGATGATATTGAAGTCGAATTTCAAAGTGAAAATGGCGTTCTAGGCATGGGGCCTTTTCCTTTTGAAGGCGAAGAAGATGCCGATCTCATTAACGCAGGAAAACAAACGATTACGACACTTGACGGTGCTAGTTTTTTTGATTCAGCCACTAGTTTTTCAATGATTCGTGGCAAGCATGTACATCTCACAATCTTAGGTGCGATGGAAGTTTCTGAAAACGGCGATATTGCCAATTGGAAAATTCCAGGCTATATGGTCAAAGGGATGGGCGGCGCAATGGATTTGGTGGCCAGTGCCGAAAATATTATTGTAGCCATGATGCACACCAATAAAAAAGGAAAATCTAAACTTTTAAAACGTTGCTCATTGCCACTGACAGGCGTTGGGTGTGTTAAAAAAATTGTAACCAATTTAGCCGTTTTAGAAGTCACAAGAGATGGGTTTCAACTCTTAGAACGCGCACCAGGAATATCTGTAGAAACGATTCAACAAGCCACAGAAGGGCATCTTATTGTTGAGGGGATAGTACCGGAGATGGTGTTGTAATACCCTAGTTATGACTTTTGTTATGCGGTACATATATAGTCTCTAAAACTTAGCGGAAGAACTTTTGTGGAAACCATTCAACAAACGATGACCGGCTTCCCATTTTTGAAGTCCACCCAAAAATAAAAATATAGATTTTTGTTTAAAGTTTTTAAATTAAAAGTAAACTTTAAAAAATCACTCAAAATGAAGAACATTCTGTTAAGAGGAATCACTTTTTATTTTGCGTGTTAATTTTGTGCACATTAGAACTTCGCAAGCTTACGCAGCATAGAAAACATTATCACTTGTAAATAGTCATAAAAAACGGAAATATATACAACGGGATCGTTTGCGATAAAAAATGTAAATATTGCACAATGCTAGCCCTTTAACACTATTAGTGAGGTAAAAAAAATCTAAACGATATCACAATTTACCCCAACAACATCCTTACAAATATGTTTTTAAGATTCGCTTCAGGTTCTGGGTTTTATAGCAAACTCCTTTTAGTCAAGTTGTTATGTAGTATTTTATTAAATATACAATTCTCTTCGAATTGTATATTTTTTGTATGGGTGTTTTTTTTGAGCATAAAATAATTTGTAAGTAGCTTTAATAGTAACCCAAAACTATTATTACTTATGAAGAAGATGTTCTTAAAAATCCTAGCACTATTTTTTGTAGCCTTTACTGGCGCACAAAATATTGATGTTAGTGGAAATGTAAATGACGCTACCGGGCTTCCCATCCCGGGGGTAAATGTTATTGTAAAAAACACAAATAACGGTGCAATCACCGATTTTGACGGGAATTTTAGTATCACAAATGTCAAGATTGGCTCAACACTTACGGTAAGTTATATTGGATATGTAACCAAAGAAATTGTGGTTGCCGACAATTCAAAATTATCGATTCAATTAGAAGAAGACGTCGCAAAACTAGACGAAATTGTGGTGATCGGTTATGGTACTCAAAGAAAGAAGGAAATTACTGGAGCTGTATCAGTTGTTAGTTCTGAAACCATCGAAAAACTTAAACCCACTCGAATTGAGCAAGCGCTACAAGGTCAAGTTGCCGGCGTAAATATTACTACTAATTCAGGATCACCTGGTGCATCCTCTACAATTAGTATTAGGGGTGTTTCTTCAAATCGTGTTGACGATAGTGGACAACCATCGAGCAGACCTTTAATATTAGTAGATGGTAATGTTGTTGAAGATCTTAGTGTCATCAATCCTAATGACATTGAAAGCATGAATATTCTTAAGGACGCTACCGCAGGAATTTATGGTGTAAGAGCGGCTAATGGTGTTATCTTAATTACCACAAAAACAGGACGTAAAGAGATGCCACTAACGGTTGAGTATAGTGCTTATGCAGGTTTTCAACAAACAACTCGAAAGATGCCGGTATTAAATGCAACTGAATATGCCCTAATAATTAATGAAGCGTATGCCAATGGAGGTAGTGAGCCCCCCTTTACAAATATATCTGAATTAGGAGTTGGCACCAATTGGCAAAATGAGGTATTTCAATCCGCTCCAATACATAATCATAACATCTCTTTTAAAGGAGGTAAAAAGAACTCCTCTTATTCCTATAGTGGTTCATTTCTAACTCAAGATGGTATTGTAGGTGGAAACAAATCAAATTTTACACGTTTCACAAATAGTGCCAGCTATAATTTAGATTTTCTTGAGAATTTTAAATTTAAATCTGGAATTACGCTAACAAGGACAAATAAACGAAACCTAGCAGAAAACTCTTTGGGCTCCATACTTTTTAATGCCTTAAACATGGCGCCAAACATCCCAATAAGAGATGAAAATGGCGATTATTCTTTGGCTAATGGTTTGGGTGGTGAGGTTATTAATCCACTCGCACAAATCGCCAATACCTACGATAGAACTAAAGTTATGAAGCTAAATGGATTTGGTGGATTATCTTATGATTTTTTAGAGCATTTTACCGCATCTGCAAACATTCAATTTAATTATTCGGAAGTAAAAAACAAGAAATTTTTCCCAATAGATAATTATGGTATTGGAAAAGTTTTTAACACAGAAAGAAGTGAAGTCCAAGACTTTTTGGATTACTTTCGAGATTATACGTTCGATGCATTTGTAAAGTACGAAAACACCTTTAATGAAGAACACAAATTAAATGTCCTTCTAGGAACGTCTGTTTTTAAAACTACAGGAGAATATACAGGTAAAACAGGATTTGATATTATCGATAATACTATTATAAACGCAGCTATATTAAAAGCCACTGACGTTGAAGATCGATTTGAAGATGAAGGAAGAAATGACAAGTTTGACGCCAGATTACTCTCTTATTTTACAAGAATACAATACGACTATAAAGGCAAGTATTTATTCTCTGCTGTACTTCGTAGAGACGGTTCAACAAAATTTGGTCCAGAAAATAGATTTGGTTATTTTCCGTCGGCATCCATCGGCTGGGTGGCATCAGATGAAGACTTCATGAGCCAGAATAACTTTTTTGATTTATTAAAGTTAAGAGCTTCTTATGGGATATTAGGGAATGATAGAATTGTAGATTTCGGCTATACATCGTTGTTAGACGGAGAAGGGATTTACTTTTTTAATGACCAAGAATATGTGGGTTCTGCTAGTGGGCCCATTTCGAATCCAGACATTAAATGGGAAAAACAAAAAACATTAGATATTGGTTTGGACCTGCGGGTTTTAAATGGAAAAGTTGACATTACAACGGATTATTTTAAAAGAAGAACAGAAGATTTGTTGGTACAATCTCAAGTATCGGGATTAATTGGGACAGGAGCAGCACCGTTTGTAAACGCGGGAATCGTTGAAAATGAAGGTATTGAGTTTGCAATTGGATACTCAGATAATTTTAGCGAGGATTTTAGATTTAATATCAAATACAATGTAACGGCCATAAGAAATGAGGTGATTTCTGTAAGTGGAGAAGGTGAATTTCTTGAAGGAGGTCGATTTGGAATTTCGCAACCTGCAATATCAAGAATGGAAGCAGGCTTCCCATTGGGTTACTTTATCGGATACCAAACTGACGGAATTTTTCAAACACAGGACGAAATAAATAATTCGGCAGTTACCGATGTGGCGCCACAACCTGGAGATTTTAAGTTTGTTGATCAAAATGCTGATGGCGTCATCAATTTAGATGACAGAGTCGATTTAGGAAACCCTTTACCAGTAGCAACGATGGGTCTTAATATATCGTTCGATTATAAGAACTGGGATTTTGCAACGTATGCCTTTGCGTCGTTAGGAAATGAAATCGTCCGTAATTATGAACGGAATCAACAGTTAGTAAATAAACCGAATGCGTATTTAGATCGTTGGACAGGTCCCGGGACTAGTAATAGCTCACCAAGAATTACAACAGGTGCAACTTCTAATACCACTTTTTCTGACTTTTATGTAGAAGATGGGTCGTTTGTTCGCCTACAGAATGCCCAAATAGGGTACACCTTTACTAACAATGATAACAACAAGAAGCTAGATAAACTCCGAATATATATATCTGGAAGCAATTTAGTGACACTAACTAAGTACAGCGGATACGATCCAACCACAGGAACAGGAGCACCGATCGGCGGCGGAATAGACCAAGGGTTTTACCCAAGCGCTCGTACATTTTTACTAGGAGTTAACATAAAATATTAAAAATCATGAAAAAACTAAAAATTATTTCAAGCCTCTTTATCAGTATTATCATGCTTTCTTGTACTGATGATTTTGTAAATGTAGAACCACAAGACGCAAGTTCTGAAACCTTTTTTAATTCAGAACAAGATTATCAAAACGCACTCGTTGCAGCCTATGATTATTTACAAACAACAGCTAAATTTGTTCAATTTGCCGAAATAGCTTCAGACAACACATTATGTGGAGGCGAAAGCGCAATAGACTCGCCATACATTCAACAAATAGATGATATGATTCATTCTCCAGTAGGTCAAGGAGATGGTGGATTACGTACCATGTGGCAATGGATGTACGAAGCTGTAAACCGTTGTAATTATATTATGGAATTTCAAGGCAAAACAGAATTTCAAAACAAAACAAGTGTCATTGCTCAAACGCGGTTTTTAAGAGCCTACTATAATTTCATATTGGTCAAATGGTGGGGCGATGTCCCTATGTTGATTGATCAGCGCATCCGATTTGGAGATCAATATAGTATAGACCGAACACCAAAAGCTGAGGTATATACATTAATGGAGCAAGATTTAATTTTTGCTGCTGCCAATTTACCTTACGTACAAGCTGAAGCCGGAAGAGCTACCAAAGGAGCTGCAGAAGCCTTGTTAGGAAAAGTCTATTTGTATCAAGATAAATTTACGGATGCAGCTACAGTATTAGAAAATTTAATTAATAATGGACCGCACCGACTATTAACACCAACGGAGTATCCAACGCTGTTTGAACGTGATAATGAAAACAATGCCGAATCAGTTTTCGAGGTACAGTATTCTGATATTGATGGTGGAAGTTTTGATTGCTTCCAATGTCTTGAAGGGAACTACGCATCATATTTTAATGGCCCTAGAGGGTTTGTGGATTCCACAGGAAAATTTGATGCAGGCTATAGTTTTAATGTCCCTACTCAAGAAGTCGTTGATGCTTTTGAACCAGGGGATCTTCGTTTAGAAACATCAATTTTAGATATAGAACAATATATCGCAGATAACCCAGGATCCTCTTACGCAGCAGATCAAGGCTATGAACAAACAGGATATTTTAATAGAAAATATATTGCACGAAAAGGGGACTTAAATAAAGGAGACGCTGCACTCACAAATCCTGATAATTATCGAGCAATTAGATATGCAGATGTGTTATTGATGGCAGCAGAAGCTCTAAACAGAGGAAGTATTAGTGACGCCAGAGCACTTGGCTATTTAAATGAGGTTCGCGCTAGAGCACAGTTATCTGACCTTTCAACAACCGGCTCTAACCTTACTAATGACATTTACAAAGAACGTCGCGTAGAGTTAGTAGGCGAAGGACATCGGTTCTTTGATTTGGTAAGAACAGGTAGAGCAGCTGCAGAAATCGATGGATTTCAAGCTGGAAAAAATGAACTTTTCCCAATCCCTATTGAAGAAATCGTTTTGTCTGGTAATCGATGGGAAAATAACCCAGGATATTAAAAACAATAAATAGAAACACATGAAACGAGCATATTCGAAATTTCATATCAACGAAAAAATGGTTAATAGCGAACAGCATGTGACCATTAAAAAACAATAAATAGAAACACATGAAACGAGCATATTCAAAATTTCATATCAACGAAAAAATGGTTAATAGCGAACAGCATGTGACCATTAAAAAACAATAAATAGAAACACATGAAACGAGCATATTCAAAATTTCATATCAACGAAAAAATGGTTAATAGCGAACAGCATGTGACCATTAAAAAACAATAAATAGAAACACATGAAACGAGCATATTCAAAATTTCATATCAATGAAAAAATGGTTAATAGCGAACAGCATGTGACCATTAAAAAACAATAAATAGAAACACATGAAAACATTAAAATATATACTTAGTTTAACTTTAGTCTTCTGCATTGGTTGTACTAAAGACGATAGTGATTTGAGCTATCTTGATAAGGTGGCAGCACCAACGAATGTGTCTGCGCAGTTTCTAATCACTCAAGACAACACAGGATTAGTTACAATAACGCCTAATTCTGATGGGGGCACTACCTATAACATAACCCTAGGAGATGCTACGGAAGAACCTGTTAGTGTTGATCAAGGGAAAAACACACAGAACACGTATGCGGAAGGGACTTATACGATTACCACAGAAGCCGTTGGAATTACAGGACTTAAAACGGTGGTTTCGCAAGAACTCCTCGTTTCGTTTAGGACCCCAGAGAATTTAGTGATAAGCACAGAAATCGATTCTTCTAACCCTTTTTCTGTAAATGTTTCTGCAACAGCAGATTTTGCAGCATCGTTTGAAGTCTTTTTCGACACCTCCAATACAGCTGAAGTTCCAACCCCACTGATGTTAGATGGAACGGTGAGTTTTGAATATCCTTTAGTAGGAGATTATACAATTAAAGTGGTCGCTTTAAGTGGTGGTCTAGAAGTCACTGAAGCCACAGAGCTTGTTACAATATCTACTCCAACCGAACTTCCTGTAGATTTCGAAATATTTGATACGACTGCATTTATCGGATTTGGAGGTGCTTCTGCAGATGTAATAGATAATCCTGATATGAACGGAAACGAATCCCCAAAGGCGGCAAGAATTATCAAAGGAGTCCCAGAAGTTTGGGCCGGAAACGTGATTACGACCTCTGCACCGATAGACTTTAGTACTAAAAAAGTCATGAAGTTTGATGTATGGTCCCCACGTCCAGGAGGAACATTTACGGTAAAATTAGAAAATCTTGATGCTGCTGATATAAATATAGAAAAAGAAGTGACCCTCGTAGGAAATAGTGCGTGGGAAGAAGTTTCAATTGATTTTAGCGATATTGATGTCTCACAAACATATCAAAAAATCGTTTGGTTTTTTGATCTTGGTACTGTTGGAGACGGAAGTGCAGATTGGACTTTTTATGTAGACAATGTTCGACAAGATTTTGCAGGCGTTGTTGTCTCTCAACTTGTGGAAGATTTTGAAGGAACGCCACCAGCATTTACAGTATTTGGAAATATTGCAGATACAGAAGTTGTTACCAATCCAGATGTGTCAGGAATTAATATGAGTGGTAATGTCGCACAATTAACAAAAACAAACGGATCTGAAGTTTGGGCCGGTACATTTTTTGAATTAGGATCTCCTTTGGATTTGGCTTCTTTTGGACAGATCAATATTAAAACATGGTCTCCTAAAGCAGGAATTCCGGTGAAGTTTAAACTAGAAAACGCAGATGCTAGTATAACTCACGAAGTAGATGTTAATACGACTGTTGCTAATACTTGGGAAAATCTATTATATGATTTTTCTGATGCACCAGCAGCAGATTATGTTCGTATGGTCATATTTTTTGATTTTGGCACAGCTGGGGATGATTCTGTATATTATTATGACGACATTGAATTGGTGGGAACGTTACAAGATTTGTCGTTCCAAGATTTTGAAGGCGCAGCACCAACATTTACAGTTTTTGGAAATATTGCAGATACAGAAGTCGTTTCTAATCCAGACGCAACTGGAGCTAATACGACTGCAAATGTTGCTCAATTAACTAAAACTGCGGGTTCTGAAGTCTGGGCAGGTACGTTTTTTGAGGTTACCGATCCTTTGGACTTCAACTCCTATAGCCAAATTAGTGTGAAAACATGGTCTCCGAATAGTGGAATCGTGGTTAAGTTAAAAATCGAAAATGCGGATGCTAGTATCACACACGAAGCTGATATCACTAATTCAGTAGCCAATGGCTGGGAAGAACTTGTATATGATTTTTCTGCTGCGCCTGCTGCGGATTATGTTAGAGTTGTCATGTTCTTTGACTTTGGAACCGCAGGAGATGATTCCATGTATTACTTTGATGAATTTTTACTTACTAATTAATTTGAAATATAACGTATTATGAAAAACATAAAAAACATATTAGGACTTTTTCTTCCTCTTGTAGTTCTATTAAGCTGTCAAGAAGATGATCTCACCATAGGGGATATTGATGCCCCTAACAACATCGAAATAGCTTTAAATTATATTGATGAGGGTACGCCGTCTGCTGCCCCTGGATTAGGTAGTGGCATTGTAGAGTTTTCGGCTTCTGCAACCAATGCAATCTCGTATCATTTTGTGATACAAGGCGTTACCAAACTGCAAACAAATGGAGTTCTATCACATAACTTTTCGGTACTAGGAAATAACACCTATACGGTTACTGCAATCGCTTATGGAGCAGGTGGAATCTCGTCCAGTAAAACCATAGAAGTTGAAGTCCTATCACTTTACGAACCCCCCGCTGATTTACTCGAAATGTTATACGGGACAGAATCTAGAGTTTGGAGAATTAAATCTGAAGCATCAGGACATTTTGGTTTAGGGGCTCCTAACGGAGACGCTCCTTTTGGCTATTTCGCTGCTGGAGCTGACTCTAAGGCTGAAGTAGGAATGTATGATGATCGTTATATTTTTAATAAAGATGGAACATTTACTCATATTACAGACAGTACAAATGATGATCCTACAATGGACCCTAGTGGCACTGTTTTTGGACGCGAAGTTTTAATTGATGAGTTAGGAGGCTCTGGAGGTGAAGCAGATGGAGCGGATATACTAAACTATATATTCAACGATTATACAGAACAATGGTCTTTATCTGCCCCTGGAGGCGTAGAAACAATTAGTCTTTCTGGATTGGCTTTTGTAGGCTATTATATTGGAGGAAATCACCAATATATTATTGTAGACAGATCTGCTAACGAAATGACTCTTAAATCTCTTGACGGCAATGGAGATTTTGATTGGGGTTTTGTATTAACCGCAGAATAAAAGAATTTTAAAAACAACTAAGAAGGTGAAGGCGGTCAATTTATTTTGATCGCCTTCATTTGTTTAGTAATGAGCCAGTTTGATTTTTTATAACCCTTTCGGGATGGCAGCTATCAATGCTTTGGTATACGCCTTTTGAGGCGATTCATAAATCGCATCGGCTTCGCCAAGTTCCTCTATGTTTCCTTTGTTCATCACCAGCAACTGATCGGACATAAATTTGACGACCGCCAAATCATGGGAGATAAAAATATAAGTAAACCCATAGTCTTCTTTTAAAGCATTCAATAAATTAAGCACCTGTGCTTGCACCGAAATATCCAATGCTGATACCGATTCGTCACAGATAATCAATTTTGGTTCTACTGCAATGGTACGCGCAATGCCAATTCGTTGTCGTTGCCCTCCAGAAAATTCATGCGGATACCGATCAAAATGGTACGCTTCCAGCCCTACTTTTTCTAAAATCTCTAGGGTTTTGACTTTGCGCTCGTTGTCAGATGAAAACAACGTATGTACTTTCATAGGCTCCATAATTGCTTCCCCCACCGTAAGACGGGGATTTAAAGAAGCATACGGATCCTGAAAAATAATCTGAATTTCTTTACGCAACGACCGCAATTCTTTTTTGGAGAGGTTTGTAATATCGTTTCCTTTGTATTTTAGGGTGCCAGCAGTAGCTTTGTCGAGCTGTAAAATGGCTTTTCCAAGTGTTGATTTTCCACAACCAGATTCGCCTACAAGTCCAACAGTTTCTCCTGAGTAGACTTTAAAACTAACAGCGTCTACCGCCTTAAATATAGATTTTTTTCCAAAAAAAGAAGCCTTTGAAAAATATATTTTTTCAAGGTTTATGACTTCCAATAAAGGCGTTTGGCTATAAATTTCTTTATGCTTTTCGGCTCGATCAGCCTTTGAAATGACCTGCTTTGAAATAGTGTTTGATAAAAAATCACTGATGGTAGGGAGTTGTTTTAAACGCGATTTAAGCGTTGGCCGTGCGCCAATGAGCGCTTTTGTATAGTCTTCTTTAGGCGTTTTAAAAACAGAGAGCGTAGCGCCACTTTCTACGATAGTCCCTTTATACATGACAACAATACGGTCTGCAATTTCAGAAACTAACGCCAAATCATGACTTATGAAAATCACACTCATTTTTGATTCTTCTTGCAGCGTTTTTAAGAGTGCTATAATGTCTTTTTGTACGGTTACATCCAAAGCTGTTGTGGGTTCGTCTGCGATTAGAATATCGGGTTTACAAGCAATTGCCATGGCAATCATTACACGTTGTTGTTGGCCACCAGAAATTTCGTGCGGGTATTTTTCAAAGGTTTCGATTGGCGCCGGAATTTTCACCGCATCAAATAACCGTAGGACTTCGGCTTTCGCTTCTTTTTGTGTAGTGGTTGTGTGCTGCAAGAGGATTTCTTCAACTTGTGTTCCACAGCGCATTGAAGGATTGAGCGCACTCATGGGCTCTTGAAAGATCATGGCAATTTTTTGCCCACGAAGGGTTTCTAGTTGTGAGTGTGTATAGTGTAGGATATCTTCATTTTGAAAAAGAATTTCACCAGAGTTAATCACACTTTTTTTAGGAGGTAACAAGCCCATAACAGCAAGAGATGCCACCGATTTTCCACTACCCGATTCGCCTACAATTCCAAGAATTTCATTTGGAAACAAATCGTAAGAAATGCTGTGAAGGACTTCGTTTAAACCGGTACTTGATTTAAAGGCGACACTAAGGTTTTGAACACTAAGAATAGGTGATTGCTTCATTGCTTAAATATAAGCAATTTCTTTCGTTTCTAATAAGGCCTCGCCTCGGAGTCTTAAAATAATTTGTGCGACTGCGATGGTATCTTTTTGGCAATAGACGGCAATGCGTTCAAGATCATTTTCCTCATAGAACACGCGGAATATTTCACTGCCATCAATATCGTCTTTTGGAGAGGGAATCCCGAGTACATTAGTCAATAGTTTCAGAGAAGTGTAATGTTTAAAATCGCCAAATTTCCATAACTCAAGGGTATCCAAGTGAGGAACTTCCCACGGTTTTTTTCCGAATAAGTTCAGTTTTAAAGGCAATTCTATGTTATGGATAATCATTCTTCTTGCGATATACGGGAAGTCAAATTCTTTTCCATTATGCGCACATAACAAATGTTTTGGTTTTGAAAAATGGGTTTCAATAAGTGTTTTAAACTCTATCAGAAGTGTGCGTTCCTCGCCATAAAACGAGGTAATTCTAAACCGGCGTTCCGACTCTACAAACGCAAAATAACCAACTGAGATACACACTATTTTCCCAAATTCTGCCCAAATTCCGGCACGGTCATAGAACGCTTCTGGGCTAAAATCTTCTTTGCGTTGGTATTTTGATTTCTGCTCCCAAAGCAGCTTTTTGTCTTCCGATAGGTCTGAATAATGTGCGGTTTCTGGAACCGTTTCAATGTCTAAAAATAGAAGATTTTCAAGGTTGAGTTTCTGGAGCATGAGATAACATTTTATAAGCTTCGTCTATGTACACTGAAATGTCATCTGAGAAAATCTGTGAATCAGCATCAGGTGATTTTTCATGACCGAGTCTAACAATAATCACATTATCAGTGGGCTCTACAATTACGTATTGTCCTAAATGGCCGCGCATCATAAAAAAGGATTTATCGCCACGTTTTTGAAGCCACCACCCATACCCATATTGAGGGCTCTCTGGAAATCGAGGGGTTAACGATTTTGCTATAAATGTTGAATCGAGCACTTGCTCACCATTCCATTTTCCGTGGTCCTTATAGAGTTTTCCAAAGCGCGCAAAGTCTTTAGCGTTACTCGCAATACAACAATAGGCTTTTACTAAATCATGCGCTTCGCTATCCACTTGCCATAGTGTTGCGTTTTCACTTCCTAATGGGTTCCAAAAACTTTCTGAGAGGTAATCGTATAATTTTTTACCTGTTGCTTTTTCCAAAACCATCGCCAATAATTGGGTGTCTCCACTTGCGTATTTATAAGATTTCCCTGGCTCATTCACTACTTTGAGACCTAAAATCACTTTTTCTAAGTCATCATCAAAATAGGCGCGTGTTGTGATGGATAGTGGAGAATAATATTCCTCGACCCAGTTTGTTCCAGAGGCCATAGAAGATAAATCTCCAACAGTCATTTGAGCTGCCAAGCCTTCGCTAAATTCGGGAAAGAATTCACCAACGGGTTGTTCTAAGCTTTTGACATACCCATCGCTAATCGCCTTTCCTAAAAGCCCAGAAACATAGCTTTTGGCCATTGAAAATGAGTTGGTTTTAGAGTCTTTATCAAAACCATCGTAATAATTTTCAAACCAAACACTATCATTTTTTATAATGACATAGGCGACTGTTCCTGTAGAGATGTTATAATCTACTAAAGATTCAGTTTCTTTGACGCTGTTATAGCGATCATGAATTGGCCATGGCTGAGGAGTTCCATTTTCAACAATTACATTATCAAACTCTTTATAATCCTCTAGGTAGGCTGTGGTATACCCTTTGGCATATATTGTACGAACTGCCTTTATAAGATAGTTAGTGTCTGTGACGTAAAGCGCAGCGATGAGCACTGCAATAAGAATAACTAGGCGTTTTATAAACTTTTTCATTAGCGTGTGTTTTGTAATACTGTAAATATAATTATAAATTAGACATACCCACACGTCTTATTTTAGCAAATAAAATACGCCTGCCGAATAACTTGGGGCGGCATAGATCACCTTTCCAGATATTGCAGAGTCATAAACTAAACTCAGACCTAATTTTTCGGTAAATTTCCAAGAGACTTCCCCTCCAATACTTACGAATTCGACGTTGTTTGCAAAGATGCTACCATTACTATTAGCGGCGTTTAGTGAGCCGTTTTTTTGAGATTTAACCGAATTAGAACGTAGTAAAAGTAATAGCTTGTCTTTTAATACAGCAGTTCCCGCCTCGAATCCAAACTTTATTTCATCGGAAAACCCTTCAGTTCGATTGTTAAATCCAAGATACCCTTTGGCGTAAAATGGGTGTTTAACTATTTTAAAAGAGGTGCCTGCGTTGAAACGAAGTTCTTGATTAAATTCGCCATCACCAGTTTGATGGCTTCCATCACTGCCTCCTTCATTGTCCCCTGAAGGAATTCCCAGAGTTAGAGCTGCAGAAAAGGCATGTTTAGATTTTTTAAATAAGCGGTATTCAACCCCTAAATTCATGTCTCCAAAACCAGTATTTTCTTCACCTTCTAGGATCGTTTCATTAGTTACAGAAGATACTTGATGGTTTTGATACGATTTTACAAGAAAAGGAATGTATGCAATAACATCCCAGTTATCGGAGAGACCATATTTTCCATACAGATTTAAATTAAAAATCCCTCGAGTGGCGTTGGGGTCAGTCGCTCCCGAATTGGTGTAATGACGGTCAGCTTCAAGCGTCCAAGCACTCAGTTTAAAATAGCCATCTCCTTTTTTTTCTAACCATTGTGCATGGGCAAAAAATTGACATGTAAACGTTAATAGCAGACTAAATATAAGTAGTTTTTTCATAATAGAGGAGTTTATTGTATTTGACCTTCACCAACTTTTACACCAAATGGCTTGCACCAATATAAAATATAGCTATTATCATAAAGGCCAATAGTTTCAGGCAAGTCATAAAAGTGCGCACCTTGAAACACAGTGACAGGGCCAATTTCATAGGCATCTGCAATAGAGTTTGGGTTGTTTCCAAGATAGATGTAAAGACCTGGCAAACTAGTAGAAGCACTATAGTCATCTCCTAGAGAAAGTCGAAGCACACCATTGTCTTGTATGTCTAAAACGTAACTCCCTTCTAATGCATAGGAGCTTGTGGTGACAACTGTTCCTTCGAACCCTCTAGGTTCATATTCGGTAAATGTTGATATGTTAAAATCATCATCTTTAGTAATTGTCAGTATTTCTTCATCAGTTACAAGGCTTACAGATACTTTTGCAGATCCAAAATCGACACCTGTTGCAAGTCCATCTTCTGTTATAGTTAAAACGGATTCATCACTGCTAGTCCAACGCACGTTGGGGCTTTCTATTTCTTTGCCTACATAATTAATATAGACAACCTCAAATTGATGGGTTTTACCGTTTTCTAAAGAAGATAAAGGATTTGAAATAAAGAGTTTAGGGTCAACACGATCGTTGACTATATCTGTTTTTACACAGGAAAATAGGGATAGAATACATACTGCAGATAGTATTGTTTTTTTCATAATAGATAGTTAAGGGCTTCGTAAAATTAACAAAAAAACCTCAACTAAAAACAACAAATAGCAAATTTAAGTAAACATAAAGGCCTGTTAACCGATTATTTTCACAATATCTTTAGCAAAATAGCTAGCGATAATATCTGCGCCCGCACGTTTGAAAGCCATGGTGGTTTCCAACATTGCTTGATCGTGATTGAGCCAACCTTTTTCGCTTGCTGCTTTAATCATGGCATATTCGCCACTTACTTGGTATGCCGCAACAGGGACATCAAACTCGTTTTTAATCTCTCGAAGAATATCTAAGTATGCTAAACCGGGCTTAACCATTACTATATCTGCTCCCTCATCAATGTCCATTTCGGTTTCACGAAGGGCTTCAAAACGGTTTGCATAATCCATTTGATAGGTCTTTTTGTCTCTAGGAATGTTTTTAGAATTAACCGGAGCAGAGTCTAAAGCATCTCTAAAAGGGCCATAAAACGACGACGCGTATTTGGCACTATAACTCATGATGCCTGCATCAACATAGCCATCGTCTTCAAAGGCTTCTCGAATGCTCATGATGCGTCCATCCATCATATCGCTAGGAGCTACAAAATCGGCACCAGCTTCGATATGAGATAAACTCATCCCCGTTAATATTTCAACAGTATCATCATTTTGGATAATGCCTTCTGATACAATTCCATCATGTCCATACATAGAATACGGGTCAAGAGCGACATCGGTCATGACCAACATTTCTGGGCATACATTTTTGATTGTTTTTATAGCACGCTGCATCAAACCATTTGTATTCAAGGCTTCAGTACCTTTGTTGTCTTTGAGAGCATCAGCCACTTTTACAAATACAAGAACCGATTTTAAACCCAAACTCCAAAGTAGTTTTACCTCTGCTTCAAGCGTATCTAAACTAAATCGAAAATAGTTGGGCATGGAAGGAATTTCATCCTTGACGCTTTTGCCTTCGACCACAAATAAAGGGACTAAAAAATCATTTGGTGTAATGATGGTTTCTCTTACTAAACTACGAATCGATGCATTGGATCGCAAACGTCTATTTCTTTTTATAGGATACATATTAAACCCAGTTTTTAGGGGTTTTTAACACCCGCATTAGTTGTTCTTCTCTACTATTCACTTCTGGATGATGGTCATAAACCCATTGTACATGAGGCGGTAAACTCATCAAAATACTTTCTATTCTTCCATTTGTTTTTAGGCCAAACAGGGTGCCTTTGTCATGTACCAAATTAAACTCTACATAACGCCCTCTTCGAATCTCTTGCCAGTTTCGTTCTTGACTTGAATACGGTAAGTGTATTCTTTTTTCTAAAATAGGGACATAGGCTTCTAAGAAACTATCTCCGACTTCACTCACAAAATTAAACCATTGTTCCATACTCATGGTTTCGGTCGCTTTACAGTAATCAAAAAAGAGGCCACCAATGCCGCGTGCTTCATCGCGATGGCTGTTGTGAAAGTATTCATCACAGCGTTTTTTATAAGTAGAATGAAAATCAGGATTGTGTTTGTCACAGGCATTTTTACAAGTTTGATGAAAATGGATTGCATCGTCTTCAAACAAATAATAAGGCGTCAAATCTTGTCCGCCACCAAACCACTGATCGATGATCTCACCTTGTTTATCATACATTTCAAAATAGCGCCAGTTCGCATGAACTGTAGGAGCCATTGGGTTTTTTGGATGTAATACTAAGCTGAGTCCACACGCATAAAAATCAACCTCGCCTACTTTAAAATAGGCTTGCATAGATGCTGGAAGTTTACCGTGTACTCCCGAAATGTTAACACCACCTTTTTCGAAGACCGCACCATTTTCGATCACGCGTGTACGTCCGCCACCACCTTCTTGGCGTTTCCAATTATCTTCTTTGAATGTTGCAGTTCCGTCAATCAATTCAAGTTTTGAAGTGATACGGTCTTGTAAATTTTCTATGTATTTAAAAAATTTATCCTTCATTATGGCGTTCATATAATTCCATGTTTAATGGCGGTTCATTTTGAGGTGTAAATTCATTTTCAAGTGTTTTTGTCCAATTGAAATTGCAATTACTAGCAATTTTTGTACTTGATATATTTGTCTTGTGAGCGATAATTTGCAAGGTTTTTAGCTTAAATTTTTCAAACGCATAGTCTGACAACTGTCCAATTGCTTTGGTCGTGATCCCTTTTCCTTCAAATGGATAGCCAATACAATAGGCAAACTCGCCTTGTTTTTTAATCCAATCTAATGCTTTGATATATACCAAACCGACCAAGGTATTCGTTTCGGTTTCTTTGAGAGTAAACAGAAACTCTTCTTGCTGATGAAATTGTTTTACTTTCTTTTCACAAAACTGTTTAGAGAGGTCAGGAGTCAGTGTTTGTTCTAAGGTTTTAGGAAAAAAACGTTTAAACCGGTCTTCATTCGCTACCATAAAGTCACATAGATTCCAAGCATCTTTTTCTTGAATGGCTTCTATATAATATGTATCGAATTCCGCAATCACATTTTAGCTTTTATATTCTTTTACAGCATCAATAAATGCTTTTGCATGATCAATGGGGATGTTTGGTAAAATCCCATGACCTAAGTTTACAATATATTTATCTTTCCCAAATTCATTAATCATTTGGTGCACCATCTTTTTGATATCTGCTGGGGGTGATAATAATCTTGAAGGATCAAAATTTCCTTGAAGGGTCACATTTCCGCCTGTTAAATAGCGCGCATTACGAGCCGAACAGGTCCAGTCAATTCCCAAAGCAGAAGCGCCTGATTTTGCCATTTCTCCTAATGCAAACCAACATCCTTTGCCAAAGGCAATTACGGGAGCGTCGTCTTTTAAGGCCTCTATAATTTGATTGATATATTGCCAAGAAAATTCTTGATAATCTGTTGGCGATAGCATACCACCCCATGAATCAAAAATTTGAACGGCATTGACACCTGCTTTCACTTTTTCTTTTAGGTAAGCAATAGTGGTATCCGTAATTTTTTGTAATAATTGGTGTGCAGCCATTGGATTTGTAAAGCAAAATTCTTTGGCTTTGTCAAAGTTTTTACTTCCTTGTCCTTGTACACAATAGCATAATATAGTCCACGGCGATCCTGCAAAACCAATTAAAGGAATATCATCATTCAACAACTCTTTGGTCGCTTTAATAGCTTGATATACATAGTCCAATTCTACGGTCACGTCGGGGACAATAACAGTGTCGACGTCTTTTTGTGTACGTATTGGATTTGGTAAATACGGCCCAAAATTTGGCTTCATTTGCACTTCTATATTCATCGCCTGTGGGATCACTAAAATATCACAAAATAAAATTGCGGCGTCCATTCCATAACGTCGAATGGGTTGAACGGTGATTTCACTGGCAAGCTCTGGTGTTCGACAGCGCGTAAAAAAATCATATTTCTCTCGAATGGCTATAAATTCTGGTAAATAGCGCCCTGCTTGTCGCATCATCCAAACTGGAGGACGTTCTACCGTTTCTCCTCTAAGTGCTTTTAAAAATAAATCGTTTTTGATCATAACGGTTAAATATAATTTTGATTAACGAGTTCGATGACACTTTCCACTGTGGGAATTTTTGCCACACGAACATCCTTAAAATATTTTTTTGCCTCTTTGGCAGTGCTCTCTCCAATACAATAGGCAATACAGTCGGGCGTATTTTTTTGTAAAAAGCTTTGAATAGTCGAAGGGCTATAAAACATAACACCTTCAATAGAGTTCGCTAATTTAGGGGCTTCCAACTTAGTGCTATAGGCTTCTATTTCTTTCACATTGATATTGCCTTCCTTTAAAATAGCGGGCAAATCATCCATGCGAATATCACTACAAAAATAGGCCACTTCGGAACCTTCAATATAATCTACCAAATAATTTGCTAAGGCTTTAGCGTTTTTCTCTGAATGCTTTACGGGACCAATCTTCTGCTCGATAAGGCGTTTGGTACGTCTGCCAACACAGTAAATCGTTTCAAATTTGAGATCTTCAACGGGACAGTTATTTAGGATAGCTTCCACGCCATTTTTGCTCGTAATAACAACGTTTTTATACGCTGCTTTTATATGGATGGGTTTGATTCTATTCGCCGACGTTTTGATAAAATCTGAACTTTCTACCTTGAGGGTGTTGTTAAACAAGTCTTTTTGCCCAGGGCTTAATAGTTTTGATGAAAATATAGTTGTAGGGATGTCTTCCTTTGCCGTCGTTCCTATAAGGGTTTTACCACCACGACTCAAAATAAACTCTACACAATCATCGACAAGCGTATAGTGTTCTCCAAGCTTTGCGGTTCGTTTAGCTTCAATTTTCTTTGTTCCATCGGTACTAAGAACAATGCCATGAAAATGAATTTCTTCTTCTTTAATATAAGCAAGTGCACCTATTGGAGCACTACAGCCACCTTCTAACTTATTTAAAAATTCGCGTTCAATTTTCGTTGAGATTTCGGTCTCTTCGTGGTTTAGTGTAGCACAAGCTTCAATGGCTTCTACGTTCGATTTCAGGCTTGCAATCATCACGGCGCCTTGTGCTGGTGCAGGTACCATCCATTCCAAATTCACAGAATCTTCGGGAGTTAGCTCAAGCCGCCCAAGACCAGCCGCAGCAAATATAGCGCCATTCCAATCGCTATTTTCTAGCTTATCGAGTCGGGTATTTACATTGCCTCTCAAGCCCACAATGCTGTGCGTAGGATAGCGGTTAAGCCATTGCGCTTTTCGGCGCAGACTTCCAGTAGCAATCACGGCGTCTTTCTGAGCTAAAAACTCTTCGTTGGATTTAAACACTAAGGTGTCTCTAATATTACCACGTTTCAAAACAGCAGCTTGGATGATGCCTTCTGGCATAACGGTAGGGACATCTTTTAAAGAATGAACTGCAATATCAATTTCTTCATTGAGCAAGGCAATGTCTAGAGTACGCGTAAAGACTCCTGTAATTCCGAGTTCATAAATGGGTTTATTTAAGACTAAATCTCCTGTAGATTTTACAGGTACAAGCACTGTTTCATGTCCTAAATGTTGGAGTTGTGATTGTACAGTTTTGGCTTGCCAAAGGGCAAGAGCACTATCACGTGTACCGATTCGAATAATTTTAGACATGTTTTTTAGAATCTAATTGGAACACCTTTTTTATGAGTTCGAGACTTTCAGTGGTTGAAATTGTGTCGTCTTTCAGATGGTGTGCAAAGTGGTTGGTTATTTTTTGAACTAAATTGGCACTAATTAATGCTGCTTGTGCTTCATTAAATTCGTTTATTTTTTTGCGTTGAGTATCTACTTCAGCTGTAGCAAAAACTTGTAATTTTTCTTTTAGCGCTTTGATTGTTGGCGCAAATTTCCGATTGTCTACCCAGGCTTCAAATTCTGTTTTTATTTCTGTAATAATACTTTCAGCAACAGGTATGAATTGTTTTCTGTTTTCTAAGGTTTCGTCCGTCATTTGAGATAAATGATCCAAATGAACCAGCGTAACCATTGGCAACTCTTTAACGTTTTCATTTACGTTTTTTGGAATGGACAAATCAAGAATCAATAACGGTTTTTTATTTTGAATAAGGTGCTTGTCGATGGTTGGGTTTTGCGCTCCGGTTGCCACGATGAGAATATCGGCATTACCAATTTCTTCTTGTAGTTGACTATAATCCTTTACGAGGAGTTTAAATTTACCAGCCACCTTATCCGCTCTATCTCGTGTACGATTGATAAGAGTAATATGTTCGTTTTTGGTATGTTTTATAAGATTTTCACAAGTATTTCGTCCAATTTTACCTGTTCCAAAAAGCAAAATGTTTTTTGAAGAAATCGCGGCTACCGTTTTTTTGATATAATGTACAGAAGCAAACGATACGGAGGTTGCTCCTGAAGATAATTCAGTTTCTGTTTTTATACGTTTACTTGCTTGAATAACAGCATTGATCAAGCGTTCTAAATAGGCATTTAGTAAGTGGTGTTTTTTAGAAATTTTTGCACTTAATTTTAGTTGGCTAATGATCTCAAAATCGCCTAAAATTTGACTGTCTAAACCTGCACCAACTTTAAACATGTGTTGAATGGCGTCACTGTTTTTATAGACATAAGCCACTGTTTGAAAATCTTCTACAGTACCCTGAGTATTGTCACAAAGTAATTTAATAAGTTCAAAAGGGTGTCTGGCAAACCCATAAATTTCTGTACGGTTACAGGTTGAGGTAGCAACTAAGCTTTCAATGCCCTCCGCTTTGGCTTGTACCATTAAATTTGATTTAGCATTTTGGTCTAAACTAAATTCGCCACGCATCTTGGCATCTGCTTTTTTATAGCTAAGGCCAATGACGTAAAAATAGGTACTCGCAGAATTGTTAAATTGCTCCATTAATATATTTGGAAATATTTTGCCACAAAAATAGCCGCTTTGTTTTGTAAAAAGTAACGCTAGAAGAACTTTATTTGTCGTTTAGAGGTTTGCAAGAATTATTTAGTTATTTTTGTTGAAATTATTATTTTTGCAGATTAAAATCAATATAAATCATCATTTTTATTTATAATGAATCTAAATAAAGACCACTTACAAAATGTACAGCCAAGCCCAGAAAACATCGCTCAAGGATCTTTTTTAGAAACGGCAATTGAGAAAGGGTTTGTTGTCATGACATATCAAAATGAAACTTCTGAAGTTCAACTCCTTGAAAAGGAAATAGATAGCTCTTTTATTCAATTTCATTTTTGTTTAAAAGGACAGTGTAAGTTTGTGTTTAACAATGGAACCTATAGCCTTAACATTTCTGATGAAAACTCTTTGTTGCTTTATAATCCACAAAGAGATTTACCTATTTATTTAGAAGTCGATCCAACATCCTGGGTTGTTTCGGTACTGATCTCTATTAAAAAGTTTCATGGCCTATTTTCTCATGAAGCAGATTATATTACTTTTTTAAGCGATGGAAATCAGGATAAAAAGTATTATAAAGACGGACACATATCACCCTCTATGGCAATTGTGTTAAATCAATTGATTAATTATAACTTAAACTCTACGATCAAATCTTTATATTTTAAAGGGAAGGCGTATGAATTATTAAGTTTATATTTCAATAGAGGCGAAGAAGCTAATATTGAGCAATGCCCATTTTTAGTTGATGACTCTAATGTTGTAAAAATTAGAAAAGCGAAAGATATTATTATTAAACGCCTTTCTGAACCGCCAACTCTAACGGCCTTAGCGCTCGAAATTGATTTAAGTTTAAAGAAATTGAAAGAAGGATTTAAACAAATTTATGGCACAACTGTCTATGGCTTTTTATTTGATTACAAAATGGAAGTTGCACGCAAATTACTAGAATCGGGTTCACACAATGTCAATGAAGTCGGGCTAAAAGTGGGCTACAGCACAGCGAGTCATTTTATATCAGCATTCAAAAAACAATACGGGACCACTCCCAAAAAATATATTCAATCTCTTAATTAACCAATATGAAAGGCGTTTTATTAGTAAACCTTGGGTCTCCAGACAGTCCCACCCCAAAAGATGTTAAAAAATATTTAGGTGAATTTTTGATGGACGAACGCGTGATCGATGTTCCTTTGTGGGCACGAACGCTTTTAGTCAAAGGCATCATCCTAAATACACGTCCTAAAATTTCTGCGAAAGCATACAGTAAAATATGGTGGGAGGAAGGATCCCCTTTAATTGTCCTCTCCGAACGCCTAGAAAATAAATTAAAACAAGAAGTCGAATTACCAACAGCACTCGCTATGCGCTATGGCAGTATGACTATTAAAAACGGCCTACAACAACTCGTAGATAAAGGGGTTGATGAGGTATTAATTATTCCTTTATATCCACAATTTGCAATGGCCACTACCGAAACAATTTTGGTACTTGCCAAGGAGTTAAGAGATGCGCATTTCCCACAATTGACGTTATCTGATTTGCCACCGTTTTATAACAATCCGGAGTACATCAAAGTATTATCAAATACAATAAAAGCATCCTTAAAAGGAAAAACATACGAACATTTATTATTTTCTTATCACGGCATTCCAGAACGGCATATCCGAAAAAGTGATATTACGAAGTCGCACTGTAAAATTGATAAATCATGTTGTGTCACACCTTCCGAAGCCCATGCCTATTGCTATAAACACCAATGTTTAGAAGTCACGCGTTTGGTAGGCGAAGAACTAGGACTTGAAGATGCGGTGTATTCAACCTCGTTTCAATCGCGCTTAGGATTTGATCCATGGTTACAACCCTACACAGACCGAACGATTGAGCGTTTAGGAAAAGAAGGCACGAAGTCTATGGCGATTGCAACCCCCGCTTTTGTAAGTGATTGCCTTGAAACACTTGAAGAAATTGCCATGGAAGGAGAAGAAATCTTTCATGAAGTTGGCGGAAAAGACTTTACAACCATTCCTTGTCTAAATGATGATCCTGCATGGGTGTCTCTACTCGCTAAATGGGTCACAGAATGGGCGTCAAAATAATAGATACTCAATGAATACATCCACCTCACACGATTTCGGTACTGAGACCATCGGAAAACTATTAATCAAACAGGCGGTTCCGGCATCGATTGGAATTTTAGTCATGTCGCTTAATATTTTAGTGGATACTATTTTTGTGGGGCATTGGATTGGTTCACAAGCCATAGCGGCTATTAATGTGGTGTTGCCTGTGTCGTTTTTTATAGCCGCTTTAGGAATGTCAATCGGAATAGGAGGTTCCTCAATTATCTCGAGAGCGCTAGGAGCAAAAGAAGCACCAAAAGCGTTAAAGACTTTTGGGAATCAAATTACGATGACCGTTCTTTTGACATTTGCATTTGTGTTTTTTGGCCTGTATTATATAGATGGGATTATACCCGCTTTTGGTGGCAAGGGCACTATTTTCGAACCTGCAAAAATCTACTATCGTATTGTGCTGTATGGCGTTCCTTTTCTAGCACTTTCTATGATGGGAAACACAGTCATTAGGGCAGAAGGCAAACCAAAATTTGCTATGTATGCGATGATGATTCCTTCGGTATCAAACTTACTATTAGATGTGCTTTTTATAAACATTATGGACTTAGGGATGATGGGTGCTGCTTGGGCAACAACAGGGTCCTATGTACTTTGCTTTATGTTTATTTTATGGTTTTTTATGTCCAAAAATTCTGAGATGAAAATTTCATGGCCACATTTTAAACTACAAAAAACCGTCGTCTCCGAAATTAGCAACCTAGGGCTAGTAACACTTTCAAGACAAGCGATTGTGAGCATTACCTATCTGTTGATGAATAATATTTTATTCGATTTTGGAGGGGAAACATCCGTGACGTCGTATGCGATCGTTTCTCGAATGTTGATGTTTGCATTGTTTCCTATTTTTGGTATTACTCAAGGTTTTGTGCCAATTGCAGGTTATAACTACGGAGCGCATAATTATGATCGTGTCAAACAAACTATTCGAATTGCAATTATATATGCGATGGCAATGGCATCGCTTATTTTTATAATGTTGATTGGATTTCCAGAACTCATCACGCGCATGTTTACTACAGATCCTTTGGTAATTGAAAAAACACCTGTTGCGATGCGTTGGGTCTTTGCAGCCACTCCCATTATCGCAATTCAGCTGATTGGATCCGCCTATTTTCAGGCCGTAGGGAAAGCAGTACCCGCTCTTTTGTTGACCTTGTCTCGACAAGGGTTTTTCTTTATTCCTCTTATTTTTATACTACCTTTATGGTATGGGGAACTCGGTGTTTGGATGGCGTTTCCAGCCTCAGATGTGTTATCTACTCTAGTCACCGCATTTATTTTATATAGAGAAGT
>Ga0209119_1000803_pt1 | contig 32087 bp, 32 predicted proteins | sample COG_03_FD_184747 | JGI IMG/M metagenome (GOLD analysis project Ga0209119, IMG submission 184747) | Pelagic Microbial community sample from North Sea - COGITO 998_met_03 (SPAdes) (version 2) | ecosystem: Environmental > Aquatic > Marine > Neritic zone/Coastal water | place: Helgoland, sampling...
ATCTCTGTTACCCCTCGACTTGCATGTGTTAAGCCTGCCGCTAGCGTTCATCCTGAGCCAGGATCAAACTCTTCATCGTTGTTTTTTTAAGTCACCATAAGTGACCTATTTTTATACGATGCTAGCTTCTCTAATTGAATTCATGGCAATTCCTAAAAATTACCACGGCTTTATTCTTTAATTTTACGCTGTCAATTTCAATATTTTCAATGAACGTACGGCTTCTAACCGCTTGTTGTTGCTTGGCTATGTGCCTAAGCGGGTGCAAATATAGGGGCTTTCTTAAAAGCTACCAAATTATTTTTTGGTTATTTTATGTTGTTTTGGAGGTTTGTAAATCGACGTTTCTTATCTGCCTATTTTTGAAGAAGATAGGAGCTGAAGTTTTTTTGAAAAAGAATTATTTTTTTTGAGAATCAATCAATACCAACGCTTTTTGTTTTTCTTAGACGATGCCGATTTACGGCCTTTTCGGTGGGGACTGCCTTGTTTCTTATGCACTTCTGGTTTTGCTTTTGGATCGAGCGGATACGGATGTTCCTCCTCGACTGTAATATGGGTGTTGATTAGTTTTTGAATGTTGGCCAAATAGTTCTTTTCATCAGCAGAGCAAAAAGAATACGAGGTTCCCAACTCGCCTGCCCTTCCTGTTCTCCCGATTCGATGGACATAGGTTTCGGGTACATTTGGCAAATCAAAATTAACAACTGCGTCCAAGTCTTTGACATCAATACCTCGAGCTGCGACATCTGTAGCTATCAAAATATTGAGATCCCCTTTTTTGAATTTTTGCAGGGCCAGTTGCCGTTCGCTTTGTGGTTTGTCTCCGTGAATGCTATCTACTTTGTACCCGTTTTTTTTAAGTGTTTTCTCAAGTTTTGCAACTCCAAATTTGGTGCGCCTAAAAATAAGGATGTTTCCTTTGATTGTATTTCGAAGAAGGTGCAAACACAACTCCATTTTTTTTGGCTTTGGTGTATAAAAAACGACTTGGCTGACATTTTTTGCCACTGAAGATGTAGGAGAGACAGCTACCGTTTCAGGCGCATTTAAAATAGAACTCGCCAACTCAATAACTTTGTGAGGCATCGTTGCAGAAAACAACAATATTTGTTTTTTTTCTGGACAGAGTCGCTCGATCTTTTTGACATCGTCGATAAATCCCATGTCCAACATCAAATCTGCTTCGTCCAAAACAAAGGTTTCTACAAAGTCTAAGTTTACCAATGCTTGCTTGTGAAGGTCCAACAACCTTCCTGGAGTCGCAATTAAAATGTCTGCCCCTTTTTCCAAAAGTTCTTTCTGGGGTTCGATAGAGGTACCACCAAACACAAGTGCGGTTCTTAAATTGGTGAATTGGGCATAGGATTTGAAGTTTTCTTCGATCTGAATGGCCAGTTCGCGTGTGGGACTTACGATCAAAGCTCTGATTTTCTTTCCCTTTTTTGGAGCGTCTTGTCTGTCAAACAACAACTGTAAAATAGGCAGCGCAAAGGCGGCTGTCTTTCCAGTACCTGTTTGCGCAGAAACAATCAGATCTTTCTTGTCCAAAATCGAAGGAATGGCTTTTTCTTGCACCAAAGTAGGTCTTTCGTAGTCCATGGCCGCAATGGCACGTAAAATGGGTTTGTTGAGTTGTAAATCTTTAAAATTCATACGTGTCGGTATTGTCATTAAAAACTATTCTTCTTCGTAGGCTTTCATCTCGGCATCGTAAAAAGCGGTGGCTTCTTCAATATAAGTGGCGACCAAAACAGCAAGTTCTTCTTCGTCACTTCCAATCAGATCGTCCATCATTTCAATTTCGTCGTCTTTGAGGTTGATAATGAAACGAGGGAATTCTGTGTGAATCACAAAAATAGCGTCTTTGGCACTTCGAGTATTGTCTCCTAATAAAAATTTTGGAATTTCCATGGTTTGTCTATTTCTTTGGTCAAACGAGAAGCGGGCTTTAGACCTTCTTACAACTGGCGTTTGCCCTTATTAAATTTGGTCGAATATTCAACCTATTGTTTGATTAATTTTTGAGTGAGTTTGTGGAAGCGAAGGTACAACATAATTGCGGAAGCAGTGAGGCCTACAAACAAACCGATCCAAATACCCAAAGCCCCCAAAGTGGTATGAAGTCCTAAATAGTAACAGATTGGAAATCCGATGATCCAATAGGCAACAAAAGTGATGTACATGGGTACTTTTACATCTTGCAGTCCTCGCAAAGCACCGAGAACGACTACCTGAACCCCATCAGAAATCTGAAAAAGACCGGCCACCACCAAAAGGGATGCCGCAATTTTTACAACTTCGACATCGTCAATATACAACCACGGCAAAAAGTCTTTGAAAACGATGAATATTAGTGCAAAAAATATATCAATCAGTAACATCAACAAAAAAACAGAACGTGCTATCCTACGCAATTCTTTGAAATTTTTCAATCCTTTTTGATTTCCCACCCTGATGGTAGCAGCAACCCCAAGTCCAATGGCAATCATAAAGGTCATCGTGGCCAAATTCAAACTGATTTGGTTGGCGGCCTGTGCATGGGTGCCTAACACCCCCGCAAGTAGAATTCCAGAAGCAAAAATCCCGATTTCAAAAAACATTTGCAAGGCACTGGGATATCCCAAATCAAAAACTTTCTGAAGTACGTTCTTTTTGATATTTGAAAATCGAATGGGAGAGACAAAACCCGCAAATTCTTTTTTGCGATGCACCATATACAGCAAGAATCCAAACATTGCAACTCTCGAAATCAAAGTTCCCAAACCGGCTCCCATCAATTCCATTCTTGGAAAACCAAATTTTCCGTAAATCAAAAGGTAGTTCAACGCGATATTGAGTAGGTTGGCAATAACGGCAGCCCGCATTGCGTATTTGGTCTGTGACATTCCGTCTGCAAATTGTTTGTAGGCTTGAAAGACCAATAGAGGAAGCATTGACAATGCAAGCATGTCAAAATAAGGCAGGGCGAAAGCGACAACTTCTTCTGGCTGTTGCATCACCGACAGCAGGGGTTTCATCAAAAACAAAATCAAAGTCAAAAGAATGCCCAATACAATGGACATGAGAATTCCATGTTGAAAATAACGTTGACCATTTTCAATGTTTTTTTCACCGTCAGCTTCCGCCACCAATGGTGTAATGGCCAAGGTAAAGCCGATGCCAATACTAAAGGCAATGAATGCCAAACTATTGACCAATGACACAGCGGCAAGGGGCGCTGGTCCCAACTCTCCTACCATGACATTATCTGCAAAACCAACCAAAACATGCCCCAATTGGCCGAGCATCACAGGATAAGCCAATGTGATGTTTCTCCTGAACTCTGAGGTGTATTGGTACCAATTTAATCGTACTTTCATTTTGATAATTGAACTGCAAAGTTAGCTTCTTTTCTGTTGATAAAACCATTGCTGCTAGTGGATTTTAAATCTCTAAAATAGCAAACGATTGCTCCAAAGGGTGTAGATTTTGCAACAACATGGGAATCAGTTCCGGACCAACTTCCAAGTACAACTCTGAAAAATTGACATTTCGCTCTTGCAATCCATTTCTTGGAAACAATTCGTCTTGCAGGTTATTTATGCGGTATAAAACACTGGACAATTTCTTCTTTTCCGCTTTTAGCAAACGTTTTTCAAGTTTTTCGAGACCTTTGAGTTGCTTTTTTTCTTGAGCTCTCAAAGCTCCTTCAAAAGAGGCGTCCGTTTGCTGAACCAATGGTTTCAAGCCGTTGAAAAGAGATGCCAAGGTTTCTTTTTGGCTTGCAAAATCTAAAGGGAGTTTGGAAAGCTGCTTCGTCTTCTTCGCGAACAGTTCTTCCTGGGGCAAAAAGAGCTCTGCGGCAGCAAGCTGCAAATGTTGCAATTTTTCGACTTGCTTGGATGCAACCAAAAGGGCAGAATTTCGAAGCAACAAAATGGGGTAAGGCGTTTGAAATTCTGCAAAGAGTTCCTTCAATTGCAACCAATACGCCAACTCACCCCCTCCTCCAATACAACAGAGATTTGGCAAGACCACTTCTTGGTACAAAGGACGCAAAACGACATTGGGACTAAAACGCTCTGGATGCATTTGCAATTCTGCTAAAATTTCAGCTTTGGTAAAAGTAAGTGCCGTATTGTTTATTTTGTAGTGATCGCCTTCGAGAAGAATCCTTTCTCTTGAATTTTCTCGACAATAAAACAAATTGATTTCTCTTGGATTGACTTGGACTTTGTAATTTCCCTCCAAAAAGGTATTTGTCGCTGCAAGTGTTTTTATGGCAACTTGACGCGACAACTCTTTTTGCATAAAAGGAACAAATTCTTCTTTCAATAGTTTGTCATCTCCATCCAAAATCACCAAACCGTAATCTCCAAAAAGCTCGTTGACCAAGAAGCGTGTGGCTGCTGTCAAAGTGTCTTTTTCTAAATAGGCCCTTTGAAATAGGTTTTTTAAATAGGTGGCATTGGCACTGGACCCAATCGCTTTCGAAAAATCTTCCAAAACAGCTTCCAATCCTTTTGTGTCGTGTCCCCCAACTGCTCCACTGCTTGGAACATCCCAACTAATTCGATTGTTGTTGACGAAAAAATGATTGATCTCGTCAAAGTCATGGTCTTCCGAAGCCATCCAAAATACGGGTACAAAATGGTTTTCTGGAAATTGTTCCTTCAGCTCTTTTGCCAAATTAAGGGTGCTGACTATTTTGTACAAAAAATAAAGCGGTCCTGTAAAAAGGTTCAATTGGTGACCCGTAACTACCGTAAATGTCGACGTATCTGAAAGAGAGGCAATGTTGGCTGATGTCAATTTTGATTTGGAAACATCTTTGTATTGCTGCTCCAAACTTTTGACCAAAACAGTACGGGAATTTTTAGAAAAATGCTTTTTCTTAAGAGCTATCTGATTTTGAAACCCTTTCTTATCGGGAAAATTGTTGTACAATGAGCGTACCGCTGCTTTCTGATCTAAATAATCACAGATTAGTTTTGAAAAATAGCCAGTTTCTTGAAAGGGGATGTGTTTGCGCTGCATTGAAATTTCCTACTTGTCAATCAAGATTTGTATCAGAACAAAATCAAGTCAACATTACAAAGCTAAAATAAGATTATTTGTTTAAACCTAACTTAAAAAAAAGATTGTCCTAGTTGCCAACTACCGATTCAGGCACTCCGTATAAGTCAAAATCTCCGGCTTCGGTTATTTTTACAGCTACGTATTGCCCTAGTTGCACATAGTGTTGTGTCGCATCAATCAAAACCTCGTTGTCTACATCTGGCGAATCAAATTCTGTACGACCGACAAAGTAATTTCCGTCTTTTTTGTCAAACAGGCACTTGAATGTTTTTCCTACTTTTTCTTGGTTTAGTTCAAAAGAAATTTGGGCTTGTATTTCCATGATTTCAGCAACACGCGCTTCTTTTACTGCTTCTGGTACGTCATCGTTGAGCGTTCCCGCATGGGTGTTTTCTTCGTGGGAGTAGGCAAAAGCACCCAAACGATCAAAACGCGAATCGATGACCCATTGTTTCAATTCTTCAAAAATAGCAGCTGTCTCTCCGGGGTAGCCCACAATCAAGGTCGTTCGAATGGCCATTTCAGGAACCGACTTTCTAAATTCACGAATCAGATTGACTGTTTTCTCATGGGTGGTACCACGACGCATGGATTGTAAAATTTCTGTGTTGATGTGTTGCAAAGGGATGTCGAGGTAATTGCAAACTTTTGGTTCTGTTTTCATGACCTCTAAAACATCCAATGGAAATCCTGCAGGAAATGCGTAGTGCAAGCGAATCCATTCAATCCCTTCGACCTTTGCCAGTGCTTTTAGCAAATCTGCCAAAGCGCGTCTTTTGTATATATCCAATCCATAATAGGTCAAATCTTGAGCAATCAAAATCAGTTCTTTGATTCCTGTTGCTGCCAATTTAGTTGCCTCTATTACGAGTTCTTCTATGGGGGTAGAAACGTGTTTACCGCGCATCAAAGGAATGGCACAAAAGGAACAGGGGCGGTCACATCCTTCAGCAATTTTTAGGTAAGCATAGTGTTTTGGGGTGGTTGTAAGGCGTTCTCCGATGAGTTCGTGTTTGTAATCTGCTTCCAGTACTTTTAAAAGGTTGGGCAGGTCGTGGGTGCCAAAGTAAGCGTCTACATCGGGGATTTCTTTTTCCAAATCGGGCTTATAGCGTTCGCTCAAGCAGCCTGTCACAAAAACTTTATCAACTTCTCCCGCTTCCTTTTTCTCAGCGTAATGCAAAATGGTATTGACAGATTCTTCTTTGGCCTTTCCAATAAACCCACAGGTATTGATGACTACGATGTTTCCTTCATCATTTTCATCTTCGTGCACAACTTCTTTGTCATTGGCTTTCAATTGGCCCATCAATACTTCAGAATCGTAGATGTTTTTGGAACATCCCAAGGTGACGACGTTGATTTTATTTTGTTTTGATGATTTTGTGCGCATGTTTGATGGATTAAGGTATGGATGGGCGTTGTGCTAAATGCTTGGTGAAAATTTGGTTCGGTGTTTTGAAAATTCTCAGTTGAAAAAAGAATCGACAAATTCCATTTTATGAAAGACCTGTAAATCGTCTATCCCTTCCCCCACACCAATGTATTTGACAGGTATTTGAAATTGATCGGAAATTCCGATGACCACACCGCCTTTTGCAGTTCCGTCCAATTTGGTTACTGCTAAGGAGCTGACTTCTGTGGCAAGTGTAAATTGCTTGGCTTGCTCGAAAGCGTTTTGACCGGTTGAGCCGTCTAACACCAAAAGGACTTCATGGGGCGCGTCTGGGACCACTTTTTGCATGACGCGCTTTATTTTTGTCAATTCATTCATGAGGTTTACTTTGTTGTGCAAGCGCCCCGCGGTATCGATAATCGCGATATCAGCAGCTTGCGCTACGGCAGATTTAAGGGTGTCATAAGCCACGGAAGCGGGGTCAGAACCCATTTCTTGCGAAATGATGGATACTCCTACACGATCGGCCCAAACCTTGAGTTGGTCTATCGCCGCCGCTCGAAAGGTATCGGCAGCCCCCAAAACCACTTTGTGTCCTTGTTTTTGAAATTGGGCGGCCAGTTTTCCTATCGTAGTTGTTTTTCCTACCCCATTGACACCTACTACCATGAGTACATAGGGTTTTTTCCCTACAGGGATTTCAAAATCAGTTGCGCTGTCTCGATTGGTTTCTGACAACAAAGCCGCGATTTCTTCTTTTAAAATTTGGTTCAAGGCCTCAGTGCCCATGTATTTTTCTTTGGCAACACGTTGCTCAATGCGGTCGATGATTTTCAAGGTCGTTGCCACTCCAACATCTGAAGAAATCAGCACTTCTTCCAATTCGTCCAAAACAGTTTCGTCAACCGTTGACCGACCCGCTACTGCTTTGGTCAGTTTTGAAAAAAAAGTCGTCTTGGTTTTTTCCAAGCCCTTGTCCAAGGTTTCCTTTTTATCAGTGGTAAATATTTTCTTAAAAAAACTCATGGGATGGCGGCTGGGTTTGTTTGTACTCTAAAATTTGGTTAGGTCTCTTCAAAAATACCTAAATTTTATGGGATAAAATAAAGAAAGCTACTCCCAAATAAATCGGAAGTAGCTTTGAGTTGTAAAAAGGACAAACTTATTTTTTGTTCAAAAAGTCGTTTACCTTTGAAGGGTCCATGATTGCTTCTACAAACGTGTAAGCTCCTGTTTTTGGAGATTTCACCATTTTGATTGCTTTCGACAATCTTTTTGAACCTGTCTGTAACGATGCTACTGATTTCTTTGCCATGTCTTCCTTATTTGATTTCTTTGTGAACAGTCATTTTCTTCAAGATCGGATTGAATTTTTTCAATTCCATTCTGTCAGGAGTATTTTTCTTGTTCTTGGTTGTGATGTATCTTGAGGTACCCGCTTGTCCCGTCGCTTTGTGCTCCGTACATTCTAAAATTACCTGAATTCTGTTTCCTTTTTTTGCCATTTCTATCTATTTTTTTAAGAAAAAATTCTTATTTGATAAAGCCTTTTTCTCGAGCTTCTTTAAGTACAGCGCTGATTCCGTTTCTATTGATGTTTTTCAAAGTAGAAGCAGCAATTTTAAGCTTTACCCACTTGTCTTCTTCTGGAATATAAAAACGCTTTGTAATCAAATTGGCGTTGAATTTTCTTTTTGTTCTATTCAATGCATGGGATACATTGTTCCCTACCATTGCTTTTTTACCTGTAAGTTCACAAACTCTAGACATCTTAAACGCTTTTTAATATTATTTCTAAACGAGGTGCAAATTAACGATATTTTATAGATACCTCCAAACAATTTTCAATAGTTTTTTAGAATTTCTTTTCTCAGCATTTCCAAGGCTTTGAAAGAACTTCTTTGAACGACCTTTTCTCGAGGTGAACCGAAGTTGAATTCTTCTGAAAAAACCCCTTCAGGAGTTGCGACGGCAATACAGACGCTTCCCACCTCTTTGTCCGTTTGATCGGCAGATGGACCTGCATTTCCGGTAGTTGCAATCGCAAAGTCTGAATTCATTTTTTGCCGAACCCCCAGAGCCATCGCTTCTGCTACTTGAGGACTGACTACGGAATGCATCGCAATCAATTGTTCTGACACGTTCAATTCTTTTGTTTTTAGTGCTGCTGTGTAAGCGACCAGTCCTCCAACAAAGAAATCAGAAGCTCCTGGATTTGCTGTCAACAGACTTGAAATTCTTCCGCCGGTACAACTTTCTGCAACGGCCAAAGTCATCGCTTTCTCTCGCAGCAACTGACCGACAACTACCTCGATGTTCTGTGTGTCTTCCAACCCAACGAGTATGTCTGCAATTAAAGGCTCCAAACGCTTGACTTCTTTTTCTATTTGAGCTGTGAGCAGCTCTTTGGAAAATCCTTTTCCTGACAAGCGCAGTCTCAGTTTTCCTGCCGAAGGAAGGTAGGCCAATCGCACCTGTTCTGGCAACTGGTTTTCCCATGCTTCAATCCGCAAAGCCACAGCACTTTCACCCATTCCATAAGTGATCAGTGTTTTGTGAAGAATGTAGGGCAATGTAAACGTCTTTTGGATTTTTGGAAGCACCTGATCGACCATCAAACCTTTCATCTCATAAGGGACTCCAGGAAGGGAGACAAAAACCGTTTCGTTTTCATCAAACCACATCCCCGAAGCGGTCCCTAGGGCATTGTGCAAGGGAACGCACTTGCTCGGAACCAGACCTTGTTGGCGGTTCAATTCAGAAAAAGGAATGCCTCTTTTGGAAAACATTTCTTGGATGTGTGAGACGATGGATGCATTGAGCACCAAGGTGTCTTGAAAATAACGGGCCAAAGTGTGTTTGGTAATGTCGTCTTTGGTCGGTCCCAAACCGCCTGTCAACAGCACGATGTCTGCATTTTTTTCTGCCAACTTTAGAGCTTCTAAAATAAGCCCTCTTTCGTCTTGCACAGAAGTTATTTGTGAGACCGAAACCCCTATTTTGTTTAACTCTATGGCCATCCACTGCGAATTGGTGTCCACAATTTGACCGATGAGAATTTCGTCTCCGATGGTGATGATTTCTGCTTTCAATTGATGCGATTTTGATGGCAAAGATACGGCAAAGATGCTTGAATAAAAACACAATCACACTTCCTATATTACCTGGTCGATTTGGGTGTTTTAAGAAAATTTGTCAGTTTGAGAAGTATTTGCAAAGGGAGAGAATTAACGGTCTTATTTTACTTTAATCTCAAAAGCTTTTTGTCCGTTTATGGTCCCCAACAACTGGTCTTCTTTAGTAACAGGACCTACACCTGAAGGGGTTCCTGTAAAAATAAGATCTCCTTTTTTTAAGGTTAAAAATTGAGAAACATAGGCTATCAACTCATCAACAGACCACAACATGGACTCCGTTGTTCCTTCTTGTACCAAGTTCCCATTTTTATGCAGCGAAAAAGGAAGCTTGCACAAATCGCCCAAAGTGTGTTTTTTAAAAAAACTACCGACGACAGCACTGCCATCAAAAGCTTTGGCTTTTTCCCAAGGCAAGCCTTTTTCTTTGCATTGTTCTTGAACGTCTCTCGCTGTGAAATCAATTCCCAAACCGATCTCGTCGTAGTATTTGTGTGCAAACTTTTGATCGATGTATTTACCCACCTTGTTGATTTTGACCACCACTTCTACTTCAAAGTGCACATTGTCGGAAAAAGGAGGGATAAAAAAAGGCATTTTTTTTGGCAGAACCGCCGAGTCCGGTTTTAGAAAAAAAACAGGCTCCAATGGTCTTTCACTCCCTAACTCATTGATGTGATTGGCGTAATTTCTTCCAATACAGATGATCTTCATAGGGTTTCAATTAGAGTTATTTTCTTTGGATTACTCTCCAGCTTCCGGAAAAACGATGGCTTTGTTTCCGTCGATGATGATTTGATTGTTCAGATGGCAATTGACAGCTTTTGCCAAAACGAGGGTCTCGATATCGGCACCGATGTTTTTTAAGGAAGTAGGTGAACTCTCGTGAGATACGCGTTCCACACCTTGCTCGATGATCGGCCCTTCGTCCAAGTCTTCGGTAGCGTAATGTGCCGTAGCTCCAATCAATTTAACACCGCGCTCGTAAGCTCTTTTATAGGGGTTGGCCCCTTGGAAAGCGGGTAAAAAAGAATGGTGAATGTTGATGATTCTATTTTTAAAATGATGAACAAACTCTTTGGACAAAATCTGCATATAACGCGCCATGACCACCAAGTCTATCCCTTCTGCATCAAACAGCTCCGTGACTTCTTTTTCTTGCTGTTCTTTGGTTTTATCGCCGATAGGCTTGTGGTAAAAAGGCACCCCAAACATTTCTGCGACGGGTTTTAATTTCAAATGATTGCCAACCACCATCTTCACAACACAATTCAATTTTCCTTCCTTGTATCGGTGCAACAGGTCGTAGAGATTATGGCTTGTATGAGAAACCATGATGGCTACATTTTGTTTTTTACGACCGTAATCCACCTGCCAAGAAATTTGATAGGTTTCTGACAAGACCGAAAACCGCTGTTCCAATTCGGATTTACTCAAATGCACAGAAACATCAGAAGTCAATCGAATTCGCATAAAAAAAGTACGATCGATTGAGTTTGTGTATTGCTGAGAACTGATGATGTTGAACCCTTCTTTGAAAAAGAAATTCGTCAAAGTGGCAATGATTCCTTTTTGATCGGGACATTTTATTAAGAACGTTACTAGTTGAGGTTTCATTTCTAACAGGAGTTTTTAGCTTTTTTTGAGAGTTTAAAAGGACCGTATCTGCCCAAATTAAAATCCGCGAATGAGCAAAGCTACTAAAATAAGTTTAGTAGCAATTATACGATGTAATTTTTATCGAAATTTGGCTTTCTTTTTTCCAAAAATGCATCTCTTCCCTCTTTGGCTTCATCTGTCATGTATGCCAAACGGGTGGCTTCTCCAGCAAAAACTTGTTGACCTACCATGCCGTCGTCGGTTAAATTCATTGCGAATTTCAACATCTTGATTGAAGTTGGGGATTTCTCTAAAATCTCCTGTGCCCATTGATAGGCGGTATCTTCCAATTCGTCATGGGGTACCACTGCATTCACCATTCCCATCTCAAAGGCCTCTTGAGCGGAGTAGTTTCTTCCTAAAAAGAAAATCTCTCTGGCTTTTTTCTGACCGACCATTTTGGCCAAATACGCAGACCCAAAACCTCCGTCAAAACTAGTTACATCGGCATCTGTCTGTTTAAAGATGGCGTGTTCTTTGCTGGCAAGTGTGAGGTCACACACCACATGCAAACTGTGCCCTCCTCCAACAGCCCATCCGGGCACGACGGCAATGACGACTTTGGGCATAAAACGAATCAAGCGCTGCACTTCCAAGATGTTCAAGCGATGCATGCCATCTGCTCCCACATACCCTTGATGACCTCTTGCTTTTTGATCTCCGCCAGAACAGAAGGAATAGACCCCATCTTTGCTCGAAGGACCTTCTGCAGAGAGCAAGACTACTCCAATAGTAGTGTCTTCTTGTGCATTGTAAAACGCATCGTACAATTCAGAAGTTGTTCTGGGTCGAAATGCATTGCGAACATCTGGCCTGTTGAAAGCAATTCTCGCGACATTCCCAGATTTTCGATAGGTGATATCTCGGTACGCTTCTCCCAAGTGAGGCGAAGGTTTTGTATCTTTCCATTTTGCATGCATCATAATTGTTTTTTTAATTCGTTGTAAAGATATAACTATTGAAAAAACTAAAAAAATTAGTATTTTCGAACGCACATTAAGTACATCGCTATGAAAAAAGTTATTGGTCTCCTTTTACTGCTTTTTGTTTTTTCAAAAACACATGCACAAGAAGTTATTGAAACGGAAATCTCTTCAAAGCACCTGAACAAAATTCAAAAAGTCAAAATTTTTATTCCTGAAACTTATTTTGACGATCACTTGGCTTTTCCCATCGCGGTTGTTTTGAATTCTGATGCCTTGTTTGATACGTATGTTGCAACTTCGAAATTGTTTGCAAAAAATGACAAAGCGCCTTCTCAAATCATTGTAGGCATTTCTCAAGAATTCAAAGAATTCAATTATCTAAACTACGGTTTTGACAACTATTCCGGGCTTCCAACTCAAATTAGTAGTAGAACTTTTGGTTTTATCAAAAATGATTTGCTGCAATTCCTTCAAGAAAACTTCCGCATTTCCAACTTCAAAACCATCATAGGTGACAAACTCACGGCAAATTTTGCCAATTACTTTATGTTTGAAGACCAACCTGTTTTCAATGCTTACATCAGCCTCAACCCTCAGTTCGCAGTTCACATGCCTGAAAATCTAAAGGACTATTCAAAGGCACTGAAAAACGAAGAATATTACTATTACCTCTCACGCACAAACGATTCCGAAGAACTCTTCAAAAATAAGATCTCCGATGCAAACCGATACCTTTCAAATAGTGAAAACAATGTGTTCAATTATCGTTTTGACAATTTTGATAAAGTCAGCGAACTGACCAGCATCCCGCAAGGAATTGCAAGTGCCCTGGAACATGTGTTTACCGGCTATTCTGGCATCGACAAAAGAGAGTACGAAAACAAGGTCGCCTACCTATCTCCACTGGCAAAAATTGAATACCTGCGCTACAAATACGAAAATATTCTGTACCTTTTCGGGGAAGAAAAGGAGATTCGGGTCACTGATTTTTACGCAATTGAAGACAGTTTCCACGAAAGTGAAAACAGCAATTATTTGGAAGATTTGGGTGAATTCGCGCTGGATACGCATCCCAAAGAACCCATGGGAGATTATTACATTGGACGCTTCTATGAGATGGACATGGATTATCGAAAGGCAGCAATCCATTACAAAAAAGGCTATGTCAAAATTCCTAGTGACAGCCCTGAGTCCCGTCTTTTTTATGAAAATATCGCTCGTGTGAGTACGCTGACAAAAGAGAAGACTTGAAAAATGCAAGCAACGAAGTAGCAGTCAAAACGTCTTATTAAATTTTTGAAGCGCTTCCTTCCTTATTTTTTCTCTTTGAGATAAATTCCTTCGGCAGCGATTGCGATTCGTTTTGATTTGTAAAGTCCTCCTATCGCGCTCTTAAACGATTTTTTACTCATTTTCAAGTGGTATTTGATATCGTCTGGACTGCTTTTATCGTTCAATGGCAAAAAACCCTCTTCGGTCTCCATTAGTTTTTCCAAAACAAAACGTTCGTTCGTGTCAATTTTATTTAAAAACCCGATAGGCTGCAATGAAATATCAATTTTTTGATCCTCACGAAGGTTTTTGACATAGCCTTTTAGCTTTTGACCTTCGCGTACTTTTTGAAAAACTTCGTTTTTGTACAACATTCCTTCATAGGTGCCGTTAATGAGAACGGTGATTCCCACATGCGTAAAACGTCCAACAACCAAATCTACTTCTTCACCAATTTCTAATTCCATATGTCTTGTTTAAAATTCAATGTTTTACAATTCTTTAAAATACGCCTTTAAAACGAGGTCGTTTTCAGCACTCGGAGTAGTAATTTCCAACAATTTCGGTTGGTTGCTCACTTGATAAAACGCTTGCAAGCAACTTTTCAAATGCTGTTCATCGGAAGTTTTCTGGTAAGCAAACCCATGCATTTCACACAGTTGTGCTGCATTCAAACCGTGTGGTGTTTCAAAATAATCCAATACCTCGCTTGAAGAGGGACCTGGAATGACTTTAAAAATACCCCCTCCGTTGTTGTTGATCAGTACAATTCGAAAACTATTCGGAACATAGGCATTCCACAAGGCATTGCTGTCGTAAAAGAAGCTCAAATCGCCTGTGATAAAAACCGTTGGGATCTCAGTGGCCATAGCTGCGCCAATAGCCGTAGAAGTACTTCCTTCGATACCGCTCGTTCCGCGATTGCAAAAGATGCGCCAAGAAGGTTGCATCTCAAAAAATTGTGCATAGCGAACCACCGAACTATTTCCCAATTGCAAATGAACCTGATCCGGTAGCGACGCATAAATCAGCTCATGTGCTTTGAGATCAGAAAAAATAACTTTTTCGAGAAACGCAGCGTGCTGTTGTTTGCGTCTTCGTTTTATTTGAAGCCATTCTTTTTGATAGGAACTGGCAACTGGCTGAGTCAAAAAGAAAAACTGACTCAAAAACAGTTGGGGCGTCTTTTTGAAATGCTGTGTCAAACACTGGAAGGTATCCATCGATTTTATAGGATCGATGTGCCAATGTGCATCGGGACGGTGTTTTCTAAAAAACTGTTTGATTTTTTTGGAAACGACCATCCCGCCTAGGGTCAACAAAATATCGGGTTTCAATTGCTCCAATTGCTCGTCGTTCAAAGGAAACAACAATTGGTCTATCCCATTGATAAAGGAAGGGTCAGTCGCATTGGAGGTTGTTTCCAAAAAAACCAAAACGGACGGATCTTTGGAAAAATGCTGCAACTGGATTTGCAACAATTCGTCTGGATAATGCGCCCCCACTAAGACGATCTTTTTGGACGCTTGGTTCCAAACATCAGCATGTCCTTGCAAAAGATCGACGTCCAACGGTATTGCATCTAAAAATAAATCATTGCTGTTGGACGGAGCTTTGGATTCCAATTCTAAAATTGTGGGGACTGTATCGTACAAAGGCTCCTCAAAAGGGATGTTTATATGTACGGGGCCTTTGCCTGAATACGCTTTGGATAGCGCTGATTCAAGCTTTTCTTTGTTTGAAGAAAAAGCCCCTTCTCGAAGATTGGCATTGAAAAGAGAGTGGTTTTCAAAAACATTTTTCTGACGTATGGTTTGCCCATCTCCGATATCGACATAGTGTTCTGGCCGATCTGCGGAAAGTACCACCAAAGGAATTTCACTGTAAAAAGCCTCTGCTATGGCGGGGTAATAATTGAGCAAAGCAGAGCCAGAAGTACAAAGCAAGGCAACGGGCTTTTGCTTTTGTTGCGCCATTCCAAGTGCTACAAAAGCGGCACATCTTTCATCTACGATGCTGTAAGTATTGATTTTGGAATGACTGGTCAATCCAATGGTCAACGGGGCATTTCTTGAACCTGGTGATACGATGACATCTTCGAGGTTTTGAGAAACCAAAGAAGCAATCACCAATTGTGCCAACTCATTTTTTGGGTATTTCATCTAAAAAAGTGTACTGTATCCTACCTAATTCCTTTAGTTTCAAAGCCAGTTTCCTTTCAAAAAAAGGAAAAAACTGGTGTCTTGCAAAATTACGAATAAATCGAAGAACCAACCGAATAAAGTGTTTCTTGTTTGAGGGATTGTTTTTGTCTCAGAACAAAAAAATCAAAGAACAGCCTCCATAGTCTTGCATTTGGAAACCGTTTCTTCCCATTCGTGTTCGGCATTACTTTTGGCGGTGATTCCTCCACCTATATATAGTTTTAGGGTCTTCGAAGTATCTCTTTCCAAACAACGCAAGTTCACGTACAAGGCTGTTTGGGAATCGACATTCAATTCACCAAAAAATCCCGTGTAATAGGATCGGTCAAACTTTTCATTTTTCAGAATAAATGCCTTTGCTTTTTCTCTTGGGTAACCACAAACTGCTGGTGTAGGATGCAACGTAGCAATGATTTCTGACAGGCCTTTGTCGGCATCCAAAGTCCCTGAAATGGCAGTTTTCAAATGCAAAAGAGCTCCTGCTCTTACCGTATGTGTTTCAGAAACAGAGCAGCTAGTGACCGATTTTTTTAGATTGGCAACCACATAATCGGTCACCAACTTTTGTTCTTCCAACTCCTTTGCTCCCCAAGTGACCTCCGCCCCCACTTCAAAGGTTTGTGTCCCTGCCAATGACATGGTGTGAAAATTGGTCTCTTTGACTTCTAAAAGAAGTTCAGGACTGGCGCCCATCCACAAACCAACTTTGGGATGGTACCAGACATAAGAGGTTGCATTTGGATAGTGCAAGAGCAAGCGCTGGAATACTTTTAAAAAATTAAAATCGGGAAAAGAGATGGTTTTGGAACGGGCAATCACGACCTTAGAAACAGCAGCATTGTCTAAAAATTCTTTGGTCTTATTGACAAGTTCCAAGTGTTCTTGTTGATGGGAAGTGCTTTCAGGAAAAACTTTGCTTTTTTCAAAAGCAACTTTTTCCAGGTCTTCCTCAGCAAAGGGCACTTCCATAGCTGTGTGTCTTGGGAAAAAGACAGGAGCTTGTTCGGAATCAAAAGGAGCAAAAACAAAACCTTCCTCTGTATAGTCCTTGACCAAATGCAATTGGGCGTCTTTCTGAAATACCGCTTTTACCGTGTTTTGATTGGCTATTTTGTAGGCTACAAACGGAAGTTGTTCTGCAAACGACTCTTTGAGTTTTTCAAATAAAAAAGGTGCTGTTGCCAATAGAAATGTGAATTATTGAATTGTTTTGGGCAAAACAATATTGGTCAATTTACAAAAAGAAACCATCGCTCCATCACTGTCTGTGACTTCGATTTTCCATAGATGTGTGGTTTTTCCCTTATGAAGAATGGTTGCAGTAGCTGTCACCATGCCTTCTTTTTTACTTTTTAAATGATTGGCGGTGATCTCGATCCCTTTGACGATATAAGCCGCAGTGTCAATAAACATATGGGAAGCAGCACTGCCTACACTTTCTGCCAAAGCCACTGTGGCGCCACCATGAAGCAGACCCATCGGCTGGTGTACTTTGGAATTGATCGGCATGGTAGCTACCAAATAGTCTTCTCCCACATCGGTATAGGTTATGGCCAAAGTTTCCATCAACGTATTTTTGGTGATGGTATTGAGGGCCTTGAGTTTTTGTGATTTGTCCATAAAATACTATTGAACTGTAAAAATACAACTTCCTCAGCAATCCTTTTGCTCAAAAGGAATCGAATTTCTTCTTTTGTAACTTTTCTTCACAAAAAAGGTGGACTCACTTGCAAACAGCAAGCCCAACCATTTTAGGGGTCAACCGCTTAATACATCCCTCGGATACGTAAAAAAAAAGCGATACAATCCACAAAAATGCGGATATTTGAGACTCCTATATTTTGGGGTTGCAGTGGGTTTTATTTTTAAATTAAAATTAGATTTCTTAGAATGTATCGAGTATTTTTGCAAAGAACCAAAGACCTAAATTATGGTATTTAAAATCAGAATTGTACTTGACTTGAAAAAGGATGTCATTCGTACGATTGCAATTGATGCGAGCAGTACACTTGAAGAGTTGCACAATACGATTGCCCATGTCTTTGGTTTTAACGGCCAACAAATGGCTTCTTTCTACAGAACAGATGACGAGTGGACACAAGGAGAAGAGATTCCTCTCATTTCCATGGACGAAAGTCCGAAGGCCCTTTGCATGTCCAACACTACAATCGATCAAAACATAGAGTCGGTTGGAGAAAAAATGATCTATGTCTACGACTTTTTGGAGATGTGGACCTTTTTTGTGGAACTGATTGCGGTTGTTGAGAAATCGGATGATGCCTTGCCCAAATTGGTTCTTTCCATCGGCGATGTCCCTGAAAAAGCCCCCGAAAAAGAGTTCAAAGCTTCAAGAGACACTTTTGAAGACGACACCTACGGAGCTGAAGAAGGCTTTGGAGATATGGAAAATTTGGACGACATCGATTTTGACCTCTACTAAACCCATCCCCAAACCATTTTTTTGAGCGTAAAAATTTGTTTGACCTCATTTTTGCTCAACTCAATGGATCACGTAGTGGTTGACATTTTCATAATTTCGAACTACAAAATCAAATGCAACTCTCAAGATTGCTCCCATATTTTTACAGGTTTTAAACCTTTTGTCTTTGGTGTAATCGAAAAGGTCCTTTCGAAGTCTTTTCACTTTTTCTTCAGACGATATTTCGTCTTCTGACATGCACTCTAGTAAAAAATTGATGCGGTCTTGCACCCGAATGATTCGCTTTGAAATAGCAGACCGTTCCTCGATTTTATATTGTTGAATCGATTCCTCCCTCAAATTGTTGTGAACCATTTCCACAAACTTGCCATTTTCCTTTAAAAATTGCGGCATGTATACTTTGACTCTTCCCTCATAAGACTGTTGGTCAAAGTCAATGGCCCTGATTCGAAATTGAACCTGATCAAAATCGTGGGTGGGCACAATGACATAGTTGTAAGAACGCATGTCTCCCAAAAGGCGAAGTAGGCAACGTTCATTGAATTTTACAAATTCCTTTGCCAATTGTTTTTGATCTCTGGAAGAAAAATCTTCATAGCCTTCGCTCATAAATACATCTCCAGGAATTCCCTGTATGTGTTCTTCCACCAAGGTGTCTTTGTGCACTAAAAAATTGATGCGATCTGGAGACAAAAGGTGCTCAATTTCTAAGCCGTATACTCGAGATGCATCTGCGCGTTTGATGTACATGTACATGTAATTGTCATTCAACACATTTCGAATTTTGATGCGGAAAGGTTTGGAATTCCCAAATGTACAATAGTCAATTGCATCCACATTTAGGTATGGCAAGGAGCCGTCACTTCCATCTGCATGGAGAATGGTGTAGATTTTTTTCAAACTCAAATCGATCTCATCTCTTTCGTATTCCTTGTAATACACTCGAATCCACAAGGTGTCTGCTCCCGTTTTGTCAAAGACCTCAACCGAACCAGAATAACGCAACAAATCGTCGTAAAAAACTGGCATCAATACATTCCTGCTGTACTGTGTCAAGTAGGTGCTCAGTTTTTTGCTGATCGGAAAACTTGGCTTTTTTTTAGAGATTAACTTTTCTTGCATAAAATTCAACGGGATAAGATGTCAATAAAAATTGTAGAATGCTACAAATTCAAATTTAGGGTAAAAAAACCAAAATCTCCCTTTTTAAACGCAGCGGAAAATAAGGCAAAAAAAAACGAAGGTCGCAAGACCCTCGTTTCTCTGTTTTATTTCAAAGCAAAACACCTACAAAACTGCATCGATCTTTGCTGCATAGGTCGCTTTGGGAGCAACACCTACTTGCTTGTCTACCACTTCACCGTCTTTGAACAAAAGGACCGTTGGAATGTTGCGCACACCGTATTTGGCAGCAAATTCTTGGTTGTTGTCTACATCTACTTTTCCGACAACAGCCTTGCCCGAATAATCGTTGCTCAAATCTTCGATGATGGGGCCCACCATTCTACAGGGTCCACACCAAGTTGCCCAAAAATCAACCAATACAGGTTGAGCGGATTTCAATACGACTTCTTCAAAGGTTGCGTCTGTAATTTCTAATGCCATAATATTTTTTTTAAATTTCTATTGAGTTATCACTTACAAAAGTAATCAAATAAACGAATCCAAACTTCCTGTTCAAATCACTTTTTCTTATAGCCCTATTTGCCCAATTGATGCCGTACTAAAAAACCTCTTTCGCAATTTTGACAATGTTGTCGGATTTTCCCATGGAATAGTAATGTACTGTGGGGACTCCAAAAGCGATCAACTCCTTGCTCTGTTGGATAGCCCATTCAATTCCTACCTGGCGAATAGACAGGCGATCTCCCTTGCAAGCAAGCACCGATTTTTCCAGGGACAAAGGCAAATCCAAACTGAAAACTTTTGGAAGAATCTGAAGGTGTCTTTCAACTGCGATGGGCTTGATGCCCGGAATGATAGGGATGTCAATACCGATGTTTCTGGCGGCCGCCACAAAATCAATGTATTTTTGATTGTCAAAAAACATCTGAGTGACCACATAGTCCGCCCCTGCTGCTACCTTTTCTTTCAAACGCAGCAAGTCCGATTCCAAACTGGGAGACTCAAAGTGCTTTTCGGGATATCCAGCCACACCGATACAGAAATTTGGTTTGTGGGGAGTTTCGATGGTTTCGTGTAAAAATTTACCCGTATTCAAATCGGAGATTTGTGACACCAACTCCGTTGCGTAATGATTTCCTCCTGAAACGGGAGAAAATTGCTGTTCGTGTTTCATCGAGTCCCCACGAAGTGCCATTACGTTGTCTATCCCTAAATAATGACAATCCACCAAAACATACTCGGTTTCCTCTCGTGTAAAACCACCACACAAGACATGTGGCACAGGGTCCACGTCGTATTTGTGTTTCAACGAAGCACAAATACCAACCGTCCCCGGACGCATACGCGTTACTTTGCGCTCCAACAACCCATTGCCTTTGTCGAGGTACACATATTCCTCTCTCGAAGTGGTAACATCGATAAAAGGAGGCTTGAATTCCATCAAAGGATCGATGTTGTCGTACAACTTTTGAATGTTTTGTCCTTTTACAGGAGGTACGATTTCAAATGAAAACAAGGTGTTTCCTTGGGCGTTTTTTATGTGATCTGTTACTTTCATTTCTCTTTTCTGATTTGAGTTTTTGAATGTCTTTTCAAAACTACTCGTTTAAATTTGGTTGCAACCAACGTTCTGCTACTTCTTTTGTAAACCCTCTTCGTTTGGCAAAGTCATGTACCTGCTCTTTGGTGATTTTTCCCAAACCAAAATAGCGAGATTGGGTGTGGGAAAAGTACAAACCTGAAACGGAAGCTGTTGGCCACATGGCCAAGCTCTCGGTCAGCGTTACACCGATGTTTTTTTCTACATCTAACAAACGCCAAAGGGTCCGTTTTTCAGTATGGTCTGGACAAGCAGGATATCCTGGTGCAGGACGAATTCCTTGGTATTCCTCGCGAATCAAATCTTCATTCGATAAATTCTCAGCGGAAGCATAGCCCCAAAACTCTTTTCGAACTTTGTCGTGTAAATACTCTGCAAATGCTTCTGCGAAACGATCTCCCAAAGCTTTGACCATGATGCTGTTGTAATCGTCTAAGTCTTCTTTGTATTTTTCTGCTATTTCTTCAACACCAAACCCCGTAGTTACACAAAAACCTCCTATATAATCTTGCAAGCCTGTTTCTTTTGGGGCTACAAAATCTGCCAAAGCAATATTTGGTTTCCCTGCTCCTTTTTTAGATTGCTGACGTAAGGTCAAGATGGTTTCAAGAACCTCCGTTCTATTTGCATCTGTATATACTTCTATATCATCAGCGTTTTCTTTTGTATTGGCAGCAAACAATCCATAGACCGCTTTTGCTGTAAACCATTTTTCATCTAAAATACGAGTCAACATTTCCGTTGCATCTTTAAACAACTCAGATGCCTGCTCCCCTACTACGGCATCTGTTAATATTGCGGGATACTTTCCATGCAATTCCCAAGATTGAAAAAAGGGTGTCCAGTCTAAATAAGGTACGAGTTCGTTAAAATCTAAATCCTCCATTACCGCTACTCCTAATTTCTTAGGTTTGTATAGATTCTCAGCATTCCAATCGATTTTAAATTTATTCGCCCTTGCTTCTTCTAGTGGCAGGTACACTTTTTTACGAGCACGGTTTAAATATCCGTCACGTAACTTGTCATATTCTCCATAGGTTTCTTTTAGGAATTCTCCACAGGTATTTTCATTGATCAAAGTACTCACTACAGGTACCGACCTAGAAGCATCTAAAACATGTACAACTCCATGATCGTATTGCTCAGCAATCTTTACAGCCGTATGGGCCCTTGAAGTAGTAGCACCTCCAATCAACAAAGGAATTTCAAAACCCAACCGCTTCATTTCTTTCGCGACATGAACCATTTCGTCCAAAGAAGGGGTGATTAAGCCACTCAAACCTATGACATCTACCTGATGTTTTTGAGCTTCTTCTAATATTTTTTCGGGCGGCACCATGACCCCCAAATCTACAATCTCATAATTGTTACAGGCCAAGACGACACCTACGATGTTTTTACCAATATCGTGGACATCTCCTTTGACCGTTGCCAACAAGACTTTTCCTTGTGCTCTTGAATTTTCGTCTTTTTCTGCTTCGATAAAAGGCATCAAATGGGCCACCGCTTTTTTCATGACACGTGCCGATTTGACGACTTGTGGCAAAAACATTTTCCCTTCGCCAAACAAGTCCCCCACAACACCCATTCCAATCATCAAATTAACTTCGATCACTTCCAAGGGTTTTGAAGCCAAGAGACGTGCTTCTTCAACGTCTTCTATGATAAATGTATCCAATCCTTTGACCAGTGAGTGTGTGATTCGGTCTTGCAACTGTTTCTCTCTCCATTCCAATTGCTGTACTTGGGTTTTGACAACACCTTTGACAGAGTCAGCAAAATCTAGAAGTCGCTCGGTGGCATCGGCTCTTCTGTCGAGAATGACATCTTCGACATGTTCCAACAACTCTTTTGGAATATCGTCGTAAACTTCTAACATGGAAGGGTTTACAATCCCCATGTTCATGCCTTTTTGGATGGCATGGTACAAAAACGCGGAATGCATGGCTTCTCGAACGGTGTTGTTTCCTCGAAAAGAAAACGACACATTGCTCACACCCCCACTCACACTGGCATTTGTCAGATGGCACCGCACCCAATGGGTCGCTTCGATAAAATCAATGGCATTGCGGCGGTGTTCTTCCATCCCGGTTGCAACAGGGAAAATATTCAAATCAAAAATGATGTCCTCGGAAGGAAAACCGAGTTCGTTCACCATGATGTTGTAGGACCTTTGGGCAATCTCACAACGACGTTCGTAATTGTCTGCTTGCCCGACTTCGTCAAAGGCCATTACAATGACAGCGGCTCCATACCGTTTTAAGAGTTTTACTTGATGCCGAAAAACGTCTTCCCCTTCTTTTAAGGAAATGGAATTGACCACACATTTTCCTTGCACTACCTGCAGGCCTGCTTCAATGATCTCCCATTTGGAACTGTCGATCATAATGGGGACACGAGAGATGTCCGGTTCTGCCATGATCAAGTGCAAAAAGCGCACCATGGCTTCTTTCCCGTCAATCATTCCATCGTCCATGTTAATGTCGATGATTTGAGCACCCCCTTCTACTTGTTCTCTTGCAATGGCGAGTGCCTCGTCGTACTTTTCTTCTTTGATCAAACGAAGAAACTTACGAGAGCCTGCCACATTGGTTCGTTCTCCTATATTTATAAAGTTGCTTTGTGGATTTAAAACCAAGGGTTCTAGTCCAGACAACTTTAGATATTTTGTTTGTTTGATCGCTTGCATGCTGTATTTGATATTATCTATCTTTTCGTATCAATTGCTTTCTATTAATTGTGCGGAAAGGCAATCGCTCTCGGTTTGAATTCGGAGACCAATTCGGCAATGGCTCGAATGTGATCGGGTGTCGTTCCACAGCAACCTCCTACGATGTTGACCAATTTTTTATCGAGGTATTCTTTGATCTGTGCAGCCATCTCTTGCGGACTTTCGTCGTATTCTCCAAAGGCATTGGGCAAGCCTGCATTGGGATGAGCAGAAACTCCGTATGTTGTATTGCTGGCAATGGCTTTTAAGTGCGGAATCAAGGCCTCGGCCCCCAAAGCACAATTCAAGCCCACACTCAAAAGTGGAATGTGAGATACAGATATCAAAAAAGCTTCTGCTGTTTGACCAGATAGGGTTCGACCACTGGCATCGGTAATGGTTCCACTCAACATAACGGGTACTTCAATTTGTCGTTCTTCTTTGACTTCTTCTATGGCAAACAAAGCGGCTTTGGCATTCAAAGTGTCAAAAACTGTTTCTACCAAGAGTAAATCTGACCCTCCGTCCAACAATGCTTCTGCTTGTTGTTTGTAGGCGATTCGCAATTCGTCAAAAGTAATGGCTCTGTAACCTGGGTCATTGACATCGGGAGACATGGACCCTGTCTTGTTGGTAGGCCCTATTGAACCCGCAACAAAACGTGGCTTTTTGGGCTGTGAGGCTGTGAATTCATCCGCCACTTCTCTGGCAATTTTTGCAGCTTCAAAGTTCAATTGGTAGACATGGTCTTCCATTTCGTAATCGGCCATCGCAATGGTGGTACTTGAAAAAGTGTTGGTTTCCACAATGTCGGCTCCTGCTTCAAAATAGCTCCTATGAACAGCTTTGATCGCATCGGGTTGTGTGATGGAGAGCATGTCGTTGTTCCCTTTTACAGACAATGGCCAATCTTTGAATTGCGCTCCTCTAAAATCTTCTTCAGAAAAATGATAGGCTTGGAGCATGGTACCCATTGCACCATCGAGGACCAAGATGCGTTCTTTTAGTATTTCAACAATCGATTTCATTTCTTTTTCCTGTGATTTTTTTGTCCCTATATTTTGTTGTTCTTCGTTTACGAGCTAGCAAATCAATTTCTAAAACTGAAAAACCGATAAAAAGAGGGGCTAAAAGACTGTTCTTTCCAGCTATCTTTCCGAGAGATCGGTAGAATGTAGCACCTTCTTTAAATCTATGTACTGAAACACAAAGGGTTGCTAAGGCTTCAACAGGTCTGATCCTTCTGCCTTTCTTTATAACTAATAATCAATATGTGAACTTCCCGGCAAAGATAGGCTATTTACAGAATAAAAAAAACAGGTGTGTCCTGATTTTGAGCGTTGTTTTCTCAGCAAAACTCTTCTTGAATTTTGTTTTGCAAACAATTAAAAATAAGAGCTTTAGAGCTTGTCAAAATCAAATTAAATATGTATATTCAAATATCTTACTAATAGTGACCCAAGGCCAATCTTTATTTTGGTTTTCATTTTCCCCCGAGCAATTCAAGCATGTAGTCCAAAAACCCGTTTTTCTAGGACTATGATGAATCAACCCTAATTCTCGGAAATTATGAAAATCAAAAATTATTCTTTAGTACTTTTCGTATGGCTTTGTTTGTTCACAACACACACCCATTCACAAAATCATCTTTTCAAAATCGCCTCCTCAACCGATTTGCAGTTTAAAAAGAATGTTACTACTCATTCAAATAGGGTAAAACCGATCAAAGAAGAAAAAGAAGAAAAAGAGGCCGGCACACATCTAACACTTTATTTTAGAGATGCTGATGAAATGCTCTACATCAAGCAGATAAAGAGCTATGAAGAAGTTCAAATTCGAGATCTCTTTGGCCAACTGAAATTTCGAGGCTTGGTTAAAAACCAACTCGACGTCTCTTTTTTGACCTCTGGAGTTTATATTTTTGAAAGTCCTGGTCGTGACACGACTGTGTTTATCAAGCCTTAGTTCTTATCTTGAAAGTCGAAAAGAGATCGAGTGAGGTGTTTGAGAGCGGGAGCTCTTGTTATTTTCCCAACAAGCGATCAAGCACCCAAGCTGTATGTGTTGCTGTCTTTCCTGAAGAAGGATGCGTGGCCTGCCCCAAAAGGTGTTCTTTTATTTTTTGGACGTGGTGGCTCTGAATGTGTTTCGGGTTTTCAATCAATATACGCTCTTTAGCAGAAGCTGTTTCGAGTTGCAAGGCTAAATCTTCAAAAACGGCAAAGCTTATTTTTCCTTGGCTGCCAAAAATCTCGACACGGTCTTCCTTTTTGTAAGCGCCAAAATTCCATGCTCCCGAACCTGTGACTCCGGATTTGTGCACCCAACTGCCTACGACAGCATCCTTGGCAGTGTAAAGTTTTTGTTGGTTAAAAGCATGGCCTTGAACCTTTTCAATCGGCCCTAACAAGTACAGCAACAAGTCCATACCATGACTTGCCAAATCGTCAAAATACCCCCCATAGGCAATGGATGCCTGCGTACGCCAATTTACAGCTCCTGAAAGATCGAGGGGACTGGCGGCTTTGCTCAAATGCAAACTCACATGGCGGATGTCTCCAATTTTCGAAGCTTCCAACCAAGACCTTACCTTTTCAAAACGCGGCAATGAGCGGCGGTAATAAGCCACAAATAACGGGAGTTTTTTTACTTCAAAAGCTTCCTGGATGGCCAGGCAATCCTCGTAAGAAGGAGCCATCGGTTTTTCGATGCAACAGGTTTTTCCAGCCGCAGCGACTTTTAAGGCATAGCGAGCATGGCTGTCGGGAGGGGTAGCAATATAAACCGCATCGACTGCTGGATCGTTGATCAGCGCATCAGCATCTCCGTAAAACTTAGGCACCTGGTGGCGTCTTGCGTAGTCTTTCGCTTTGACAAGGTCACGTCGCATGACTGCGTGCAATTCAAATCCTGACACTTGTTGGTATGCAGGACCGCTTTTGACTTCGGTTACATCACCACATCCGAGAATGCCCCACTTGACTGTTTTATCTATCATTTTACTACATTTTATACCCTTATAAATTCGAAGTAATCCCTTTTCTGTAAAGCTGAAATAAGAAAGCCGCTCAGGCATGCAATGTATGGAAATTTCAAAAAAAAAGAAACCCCTTGCCATCCCTATTTTAAAACTCCTGCCGTTTCTTGCATATTAATTCCTATTTTTGCGCAAAACCACACGTTTTATGTCCTCAAAAAAAGATTGGTTTACCGATTGGTTCAATACCAAGTATTACCACATTTTGTACCAACACAGAGATGTGCAAGAGGCAGAACTCTTTGTCTCCAATTTGCTTTCTTTTTTGAACCTGCAAAAAGACAGCACTATTTTGGACTTGGCCTGTGGCAAAGGAAGGCATTCAATCTACCTGAATTCTTTAGGACACAAAGTGACTGGGGCGGATTTGTCCCCAAACAGCATCAAGGAAGCGAGTGCACATGCGAACGAAAACTTGCAATTTATAGTTCAAGACATGCGGCTCCCCTTCTCCAACTGCTACGATGCCATCTTCAACCTTTTTACCAGTTTTGGTTATTTTGAAGAGGATTCGGACGACCTCCGTGTGTTGGAAAATATCAAAAACAGCTTGAACGATTCCGGAGTGGCTGTGATTGATTATTTAAATGTCAAAAAGACACTTAAAAACTTGGTTCCCAAAGAAACCTTGACTTTGGACGGGATTGATTTTCAAATCACTCGTGATCTAAAAAAAAACTTTATTGTAAAAAAAATTGAATTTACAAGCCGAGGGAAATACCACAGCTATTTCGAACGCGTCAAATGTTTGGACGCCAAAAAATTTACATCCTATGCCGAGCAGGTGGGTTTGAAAATAAAGCATACTTTTGGGGATTACAATTTGAATGCTTTTGACAAAGAAAAATCCAATCGTTTTATTTTAGTACTTTCCAAATGATATTTCTTTATTTGATTTTTTCTGTTCTTGCCGGTGCACTTGTGATGATGGTTTTCAAACCCAAGCAAAAAGCGGTTCGTCTCTTATTGGCTTTTAGTGGTGCCTACCTATTGGCTGTAACCATTTTGCATTTGTTGCCTGAAGTGTACGAAAATACGTCAGCTAAAAACCAGTCTATAAACCTTGTGGGACTTTTTGTTTTGGCCGGTATTTTGATTCAATCCATTTTGGAATCTTTTTCCAAAGGAGCAGAACACGGGCACATTCATTTGCGCTCAGATGCCACAGCCTTCCCATGGATGCTTTTGATCAGCTTGTGTATTCATGCTTTTTCAGAGGGAATCCCAATCGGTTACGCCGACAATTCGGAATTGCTTTGGGCTATTGTGGTTCATAAAATACCCATCAGTATTGTCTTGGCTACTTTTTTATTGCAGTCCAAATTGCCCAAAACACAAGGCTACCTTTTTATTGTTTTCTTTGCGATGATGAGCCCATTGGGGGCTTTGTTGGCAAAGAAAATTCCTTTGCTCTTGAGCTATCACACTGAAATCACAGCCCTGACCATTGGAATTTTTCTACACATCTCTACCGTCATTCTTTTTGAAAGCTCCAAAGATCACAAATTCAACATCCGAAAGTTCATCGCCATCCTGTTAGGGATGTCCATTGCTTTTTTGGGCTGATAAAAAAACAAATCAATCATTTCAAGAACAAAAAGGAACCTGTATCTTTGCTCCCTTAGCGCGCTAAACACCCTTTTTGAGAACATATACACGATAAAAAATGTCTTTTTTAGAAGAAATCAAACGCAGACGCACCTTTGGAATCATTTCCCACCCAGATGCGGGTAAAACAACCTTAACTGAGAAATTACTTTTGTTTGGAGGTGCCATCCAAGAAGCGGGAGCTGTAAAAAACAACAAGATCAAAAAAGGGGCAACCTCTGATTTTATGGAAATCGAACGGCAAAGGGGGATTTCCGTAGCGACTTCTGTGCTTGCATTTCTATACAAGGACAAAAAAATAAACATCTTGGACACGCCTGGTCACAAGGATTTTGCAGAAGACACTTTCCGAACACTCACTGCTGTAGACAGTGTGATTGTGGTCATCGATGTTGCCAAAGGCGTCGAAGAACAAACCGAGAAACTAGTAGAAGTGTGCAGAATGCGTAAAATTCCCACCATCGTCTTTATCAACAAATTGGACCGTGAAGGAAAAGATGCTTTTGACCTGTTGGACGAAGTGGAGCAAAAATTAAAATTGAGGGTAACCCCACTGAGTTTTCCAATTGGAATGGGTTATGACTTCAAAGGAATCTACAATTTGTGGGGAAAAAAATTGAATTTATTTTCCGGAAATGCAAAGCAAACCATTTCGGAAGGTATTGAATTTACTGATTTATCGGACCCTGAATTGGACAACAGCATTGGAGAAACTGCGGCCGAAACCTTGCGTGAAGAATTGGAAATGGTTTCGGGTGTCTATCCTCCTTTCAATGCTGAGGAATATCTAAATGGAGACTTGCAACCTGTGTTTTTTGGATCGGCCTTGAATAATTTTGGAGTCAAAGAATTGCTCGATTGTTTTGTGGACATCGCACCGACGCCACAACCCAAAATGAGCGACACGCGTTTGATTGATTCCAAAGAAGAAAAACTTACCGGATTTGTTTTTAAGATTCATGCAAACATGGATCCCAAGCACCGTGATCGTTTGGCTTTTATCAAGATTGTCTCAGGAACTTTTAAAAGAAACAGTCCTTATTTGCACGTGCGCAACAACAAAAAGGTAAAATTCTCCAGTCCGAATGCCTTTTTTGCTGAAAAGAAAGAGATTGTGGACGAATCTTTCCCAGGAGACATTGTCGGTCTGCACGACACTGGTAATTTTAAAATCGGTGACACCTTGACAGAAGGTGAAATTTTAAATTTCAAAGGAATTCCGAGTTTTTCTCCCGAACACTTTCGCTATGTAAACAATGCCGATCCGCTCAAAGCCAAACAATTGTACAAAGGTCTGGACCAGTTGATGGACGAAGGTGTGGCACAATTGTTTACACTGGAATTGAATGGTCGAAAGGTAATCGGGACCGTTGGAGCCCTTCAGTACGAAGTCATCCAGTACCGATTGGAACATGAATACGGAGCCAAATGTACTTATGAGAACCTCCCAATGCACAAAGTTTGCTGGGTACAACCGACTGAAAACAACGAAGAATTCAAAGATTTCAAACGGGTAAAACAACGCTACTTGGCAAAAGACAAGCAAGGGCAGTTGGTTTTTCTCGCCGATTCTGCATTTACAATTCAGATGACACAAGACAAATATCCTTCTGTACAACTGCACTTTACAAGTGAATTTGAATAAATTCGTCGCCTTTTTTAAAGTTTTCTCCGTTTAAAAATAAAATTCAAGATTTTTTTTAGAAAAAAGTTCAATAAAAACAATTTCAAATTGTAAAATTGACAGATTATTCTTTAAATAAAAGCAACATTGACAAGTTTACAAGTTGCACTTTATCAATCTCTTATTTCTTATGCAAGTGTGCTTTTTTGTTTTGCTAGAAACCTAACAATTCTTAATTTTACAGCGAATTTAAAACCCTATAAAATGGCAATTAAAAAGCAATATCTAAAGAGCAAACCTGTTTGTAAAGTGACTTTCGAAGTTTCTGCAAAAGAAGCTAACAGCATTTCCGTAGTGGGCGATTTTAACGAGTGGAATGCAGAAGCTACTCCGCTTAAGAAATTAAAAAACAAAAAATTCAAAGGCATCGTTTCTCTTGAAAAGGGAAATTCTTACGAATTCAAATACCTTGTGGATGGCACATACGTCAATGAGGAAAAACCAGATGCGCTTAAGTGGAACGCTTATGCCAATGCTGAAAACAGTGTTTTGGAAGTTTAACACAAACCGAAAAACAGGCAGCGTATTTTTGCCATAAGAAAAATCTATTTCAACATCGAATTATATAATTTAACTGATCGCTCAGACTTCCTGTCTTTGACTATCTTTGTTCAGTTAACAATGTTTAAAATAATCTAAAAAAAGTAAAATGGCAGTATTAGTAGGAAAAAAAGCACCCGATTTTAGTGTACAAGCAGTGATCAATGGAAATGAGTTTACAGAAAACTTTAGCTTGTCACAATTTCAAGGAAACAAATACGTAGTGTTGTTCTTTTACCCAAAAGATTTCACCTTTGTATGTCCAACAGAATTGCATGCATTTCAGGAAAAACTGGAGGCGTTTGAAAAAAGAAATGTACAGGTAATCGCAGCCTCTACAGATACCGAGCAATCACACTGGGGATGGTTGCAAATGGCCAAATCTGAAGGAGGAATCCAAGGAGTGACCTACCCGATCATCGCTGACACCAACAAGACAATTTCAAAAAACTACGATGTCTTGGCGGGAGATTACTTTTACGATGACAACGAACAATTGCAAGCTGACGGAGAATTGATTGCGTACAGAGGCCTGTTTTTGATCGACAAAGAAGGAATCGTTCGTCACCAAGTGGTCAACGACTTGCCTTTGGGAAGAAATGTAGACGAAGCTTTGAGAATGGTAGACGCATTGCAGTTCAACGAAGAACACGGTGAAGCATGTCCTGCCAACTGGAATTCTGACAAACAAGGATTGACAACTACGCACGAAGGTGTCGCAAGCTACTTGTCTGAAAATTAATCTTTTTTAAAATTCTTTTAAAAGGGTCAAAAACAGAAACAAAACTCTCGAATTTTTTCGAGAGTTTTTCTTTTTAACGTACATTTGAAAAACATCTAAACCAACACCATGGCATCAATTACATTGGGAGGCACCCCAACAAAAACAAATGGCAACCTTCCGAAAGTCGGAGAAAAAGCACCAAACTTTACTTTAAGACGTTCGGATTTGTCAAAAACAATATTAGAAGATTACAAAGGGAAAACATTGATTTTAAATATTTTTCCGAGCATTGCGACAGGTGTCTGCGCAACCTCAGTAAGGAATTTCAATCAAAAAGCAAGTGCGCTGGAAAACACACAGGTTTTGTGTATTTCCAAAGATTTGCCCTTCGCACACGAAAGTTTTTGCGCGACAGAAGGCATCAAGAACACCTTGAATCTTTCCGATCTATCCGGCGCTTTTGGAGAAGACTACCAGGTAAAAATAATCGATGGGGCCTTTGAAGACTTGTTATCGAGAGCTATTGTCGTCATTGACACAGCAGGTAACATTGCCTATACCGAGCAGGTTTCGGAAATCGGAAACGAGCCCAATTACGAAGCAGCGATAAACGCGGCAAGTTTATGAAGAATTCCAAAGACTCCTTTGTAGTAGACCGGTTCAAAAGTATCAAATATGCCTTGAAAGGCCTGTGGATGCTCTTGAGATCTGAAAACAGCATCAAGTTGCAATTTGGCATCGGAATAGCACTGACCTTTTTGGGTTTTTCGATGAACATTTCCACCTCCGAGTGGACGGCGCAATTTCTTGCAATTGGCCTTGTGATGGTCGCAGAAGGATTGAATACCAGTGTTGAAAAAATTGCCAATTTTATCCATCCAGAATACCACGAAAAAATCGGAGAAATCAAAGACATCTCAGCAGGAGCCGTTGCCATAGCAGCACTCGTCTCTTTCGTTATTGGTTT